>Ga0180732_1000228_pt1 | contig 53555 bp, 61 predicted proteins | sample KR11_01MetaG_FD_148674 | JGI IMG/M metagenome (GOLD analysis project Ga0180732, IMG submission 148674) | Groundwater microbial communities from the Olkiluoto Island deep subsurface site, Finland - KR11_0.1 MetaG | ecosystem: Environmental > Aquatic > Deep subsurface > Groundwater | place... | reverse complement strand
TTAATTTTTGTTCCATAATTTTGTTTAGATTAATAGTTAATTATTATCTAAACCATTATGGCACAAAAATTAGCAGGTATGACATTTCTATTTGGCTGTACTATGACATTATCATATGGCTGCGACACATGATCAAATTTTCACATTCATTAAGCCAAAACCAATATTGATTTTTAAGCTCCTCGCTTAATGTATACGCGTTGGCATGAGACAATACGCCGAAATAAGATTGCAATGACTGCTTAAGGCGCTTTTCTGTTATAATTCCGTTATGATATTCATTAACTCTTGCCTTAATTTTCCTAAACATCCTCTTCTTCGTTTTTGTCCGCAAAACTTTGTAATACGGCAAAACAACATAGCCGAGAAAATCAATTCCTTGCCTAAATTTCCTAATCTCCACTTTTCGGGGATGCAATTCCAACTTAAGCTCTGTTTTTAAAAACTCTGTAATTGGAACAACAAGCTCTCTCAGGCGCTTTGCGCTTGAATCAATAATAACGAAATCATCAGCATATCTTATATATTTTTCGGCTTTTATCTTATGCTTCATAAACTGATCAAATTTATTCATGTAAATATTTACGAAAAGTTGCGAAGTAAGATTGCCAAGAGGAAGCCCAGCGCCTGATTTAGTGTTGAAGCTATAAATTATTTCCTCAAGAAGCCGTAAAATATTCTGGTCCGGAATGTATTCTGTTAAAATTTTAATAAGAATTTTATGATCAATGCTGGCGAAAAATTTTTTTATATCGCATTTCAGAATCCAGCATGCTCCGGTATTATTCTTACTGACTTTTCTGGTAAAATGATCAAGCCTGTTAACGGCCTTGTGCGCGCCTTTATTAAGGCGGCAAGAATAAGAATCAGCAATGAATGTTTTATCACAAAAAGGATAAAGCATTCTGTAAATTGCGTGATGCAATAACCTGTCTCTAACTTCAGCTTTGTGAATATCTCTTGGCTTCGGGTCGTTTATTTTAAAAGCTTGATAACCGCCGTGTTTATAGGTATGATTAACTAAGCTGCTGTGAAGCGAAAAAATATTATCCATGAGATCTAAAGAAAATTCCTGCACATCTTTTCTGTGCCTTTTTCCTTTTTCAAACTCTTTCCATGCTTCAAGCAAATTATTAATACTAATTATATCATCAAATTTATGAGTCAATTGAATTTTCATAACAAATCATCTAACATTGCCCCCCCCCCATAGCTGTTCCTGCCCTTGTTCAGAAGTTCGTAGCGGTTTACAAGCTTTGGCAGGAATATCGCGATCATTTTCCAAAAAAATCACGCTTTTCTTTGGGAGGAAAAATTGATTCTTTATTTATTGAAATTATTGAATTGCTTTTTGTCGCCAGCTATTTAGGAAAACAGGAAAAATTGCCATATCTGCAAAAAGCAATAAGAAAACTTGACGTGCTTAAATTCTTTTTTCAAGTCAGCTGGGAAATTAAAGCTTTGGACAACAAAAAGTACATCTCTATTTCTGAGCGCCTGAATGAAATCGGCAGGATGCTCGGCGGATGGATAAGAGGTATTCAAACGAAAGCTCCCGCCAGATAAACGGGCGGGAGAAAATAAAGAGAGTTGCGGAGGGCGAAAACCCAACGGTTATCGGGATTCCACACGTTGTCGGGGTTGTCGTAGTTCGTGTTCAGCCAGAGATCATCGTCATTACGCTCGACGTTGAAAACGTTAGGATCGCCATCGGAAATGAGCAAGGTGTCATCATTGGCCACTGCCCACTCGAATACTCAAATGTGCTGTATTTTATTTTAGACGTCAAAGTCCAAAAACACCTTGCACCAAGTATCTTTATTTTTCATAAAAACACAAAAGAGGCTCCAGAAAAAAAGCTTGCCCTTTTCTGCTCTGCTTTTTCGTGTTTTAGACAGAACCGCTTGCAACCGTAACCGCAAGCTTTGTGAGTTTACTATCCAATTATAATTTTAGCACATAAAAAATGTCCCTTCAACTTCAAGAGTCAAAGGGACAAGGATTTCAAGGGTCAAAGTTTCAAGTTACAAAGATTACTTGCGGAGGGCGAAAACCCAACGGTAATCGGGATCCCACACGAGGCCGGGGTAGTCGCAGCGCGTGCCCAGCCAGAGAACACCGCCAAGACGCTCGACGTGGAAAACGCTAGGACCGCCATCGGAATCTTCTATAGGATGCATGGCTATGAACAACCACTCGCCCGCGGGCTGATCCCGGTATTGCAAGCGCAATTGCGAGCCTGCTTCCGGGGGACAAAGCTCCAAACCGAGTAATCGCGCGCGCTCATAAATTTCTTTTCTGGTGGCGCCTTTCAGGAAACCAAGCTCCGCGACTGTTACCACGGCCAAATCAAGTTCGGCTTTCTCGGACGATATGCTGGATTTTCCAATGATGTCGTTTGCCCAATTGGAAATTCGGAATCCGCCACCCTTCATGGCTCTGCGAAATTCATCGGCAGTTTTCAGGCCGGTGCCGAGCTGGATGGTTTTCCAAACCGCCCAATTACCGGGAATACTGTGGAATATTCCCTCAATTGCCGTTTGTAGAGAATCCATCGCTTGATCAAAACCAAGCGTTCCCTCGTCAACCCGGCGGAGCAATTCTCCTGCCCGCCTGCACAACCTGCCATACTGCTCGTCGGTGACATTTCTTCTTGTCATGACAATTCTCCTTTCTTAAATAAAAAGTACAATTTTCCTGCTGAAAACAGCAGTATCATAGACCATTCTATGATATATCAATGTAGCACAAAATAAAAATTATGTCAAGTTGCTAAAATTTTAATCCTGTGCTAACATTATAATGTTGCATACCGCAACATAGTTTTATTTTATTATTTTATTATTTTATTATTTTATTATTTTATTATTTTACTTATGAAAAAAGGCATACATCCAGTTTATTATTCTAACGCAAAAGTAATCTGCGCTTGCGGCAGCACTTTTACTACCGGCTCTACTCAAGAAGAAATCAAGACAGAGCTTTGTTCAAGCTGCCATCCTTTTTACACCGGCAAGCAAAAATTAGTTGACTCCGCGCGCAGAGTTGAAAAATTCAAAGCCAAAGTAGGCGCGCAAAAAGAAATTGCTAAAACCCGCAAAGGCAAAAAAGTAAAAAGAGCCGCGCAAGCCAAAGCAAGGGCTAAAAAGGAAGTAAAGGTAAAAGCTGATTCCGGGGTCAAAAAAGTCAGCAAGAAAAAAGCAAATAAAAAATAACTACTCTTAAAACAGTTATTCTTTATTGTGTGATATAATATAAATATCATACAATATAGAATAACTGTTTTTATTATATAAGGGCTGGTGATTCTCTATTCTTCTACCGAGTTTTAACTCGGGTTCCGGATGCTTTAGCATCCAGTGTGATTGAGGCTAAAGCCTCAAAACCCGACTTAAAAGTCGGTAGAAGCTAAAGATCTATATTATGTACCAAGAAATAAAACAACAATTTAATAAACTGGAAAAGCAATTGTCTGATCCCGCCATTACCGGAGATTTAAAAAAATTAAAAGAAATTTCCAGCCAGCGCGCCGAGCTTAAAAACGCGATTGGGCTGATTTTGCAATTGGAAAAAATTGAAAAAAATATTAACGAAAACAAAGAAATGATTAATCCGCCGGCTGGCAAAGAAAAAGACAATGAACTGATAAAAATGGCCCAGGAAGAATTGGGAGAAATGCAAGAAAAACAGGAAAAGATAAAAAAAGAAATAGAAACAGAGCTTCATCCCGCTAACCCTAAAGACAAAAAAAACGCGATAATGGAGATACGCGCCGGAACAGGAGGCGATGAATCAGCCCTGTTCGCGGCTGATTTATTCCGCATGTATTCAAGGCTCGCTGAACACAAAGGATGGAAAACGCAAATATTAACCTCCAGCCATATCGGAATCGGCGGGCTGAAAGAAATAATTTTTGAAATAAAAGGCAAGGATGTTTACGGAAATTTAAAATTTGAAAGGGGAACGCACAGAGTCCAGCGCGTTCCGGAAACGGAAAAGCAGGGGCGGATACATACTTCCGCGGCCACAGTCGCGGTCTTTCCTGAAGCCGAAGAAGTTGACGTGGCAATAAGACAGGAAGACATAAAAATAGACACTTTCTGCTCATCAGGCCCGGGCGGCCAAAGCGTAAATACCACTTATTCGGCAGTACGCATTACTCATTTGCCCACAAATTTAGTTGTTTCGTGCCAGGATCAGAAATCCCAGCATCAAAACAAGGAAAAGGCCATGAAAGTGCTGCGCGCCCGGCTCGCGCAAAAAATAGAAGATGATAAACATGCCAAAGAAGCGGCTGACAGAAAACAGCAAGTCGGCTCAGGCGACCGCTCGGAAAAAATCCGCACTTACAATTTCCCGCAGGACCGAATTACTGATCATAGAATAAAAAAATCCTGGAGCAACATGAATTCTATCCTTGATGGTGATTTGGATAAAATTATAATTGAACTCCAGGATAAAATGGATAAGGAACAATTTTAAATCGGTATGCCTTTGTAAAAATATTAATGGTTTTGTAAAGCCGCTTTTAAAATTACTTCCTTTTTGATTAATTCTAATGGACCTCGCACATCCCATTCATTATAACTGCCATAACTGTATTTGTTATAACAAACAAGCTTTATTTTAGCAACCGGCGGCCCTGGCGGGTTCACCTTTCTTATTGCTACAACTACTGTTCCGGTATCATAATAAGTTGCTTTTAAACGTTCTATTTCGCATAAACAGTACTTCTTTGATTCTAACCATTTAATAACTTCTGCAAAATCTGGCTGTTTCTTACTCATATCAATTTCAAATTTTTTTATCTTTTTCATGCTTAATCTCCTTATTTAAAATAAAATGAACAAAAAAATATTCCCCCTTAATTTTCATTTTACCTTACTATATCTATGGCTATAAGTCAAGTATTAATTAATGCTGTAGAAAAATTAAAACAAGAAAAAATACCAACTCCGCGCCTTGACGCGGAAATTTTATTATCTCATATTTTAAAAAAATCACGAGAATATATATATACTTATCCAAATTATAAATTAAGCAAATCAATCGTTGCGCGTTACGCGTTATGCGTTACGCGAAGGATAAAGGGCGAACCAATCGCCTATATAACCGGCCATAAGGAATTCTACGGGCTTAATTTTTTTGTCAACAAAAATGTGCTTGTCCCCCGCCCGGAAACTGAGTTGATGGTTGATGAAGCTCTTCGCGCAGCGCATAACCCCGCAAATGCTTTGCAAAACGGGGCAGGCGCGCAACGCATAACGTTAATAGATGTTGGGACTGGCAGCGGATGTATAATAATATCCCTCGCAAAATTATTAAAAAATAAAATCCGAAATCCGAAATCCGAAATCCGCTATCTGGCTACGGATATTTCAAAACCCGCGCTCGCAATCGCCAAAAAAAACGCAAAACTGCATCATGTTGATAAACAAATAAACCCCGCACCTTTGGGGCAGAGCTATAATAAAAATAATGTAAACGACAATAAAAAACTGCCCCAAAGGTGCGGGGTAAAATTCCTCCATGGCAATCTGCTTGAACCATTTTTAAAATTAATAAAAAAACCAAAATTCAAAATTCAAAATTCAAAATTCATTATTTTAGCCAATCTTCCGTATCTAACGCCTGCTCAAATAAAAAATTCACCTTCAATACAATGTGAGCCAAAAATCGCATTAAATGCAGGTCATGATGGATTAAAATATTACCGCGAATTATTTAAACAAATCAAAAAATTAAATACGTTATACGTTATGCGTTATGCGTTATGCGAGATTGACCCGCGTCAAACGGTTATGCTAAAACAGTTGATAAAAAAAATTCTGCCTAAAGCAAAAATCCAAATAAAAAAAGACTTATCGGGATTGAACAGACTGGCAATAATAAATATCCCTAATTCCTGCCTGTCCCGCTGATTGCGAGGATCCATTATTCCTGATTCCCGCTTACTGCGGATACTGCTTGAAACATTTGTCCATCAGCTGCATATACTCTTCCCTGAGCCAATAAGCTGATTCCGTAGGCAGTGTTTCGCAAGAGCCGTTTTCGTCCAGCTCTTCGCCTAAATAACGGCAATCTGCTTTCCATTGCTTATTATACTTTTCTTTTGCCTGCTGAAGGCAATCGTCCAGTTCTTTTTTGCTATGTTCCTGAAAAATAACCAGATGATAAAAAACTGAAAAACTGATTATCAGCACTCCCAAAATAATGCTTAATTGCATTATTTTTTTTAAATTTAACATATTTTTTTGAATTAAATATTAATCTTATAAATCATACTTGTCCGTCATAGCTTTAGCGAAGTCGGATTAATCTCTGCTAATTTTTTGGCAGGGATTTATAAGATTTATATGATTTTTTATTCTGTTATAAAAATAATTCGTGCAGTTATTGTTGAATAATCGTTTTATTTAGCAGGATCAATTTTCATTGTCCTGCTCCAAACCCGATAATGCTTCAATATCTCATCAGCGCTTAACGCGTAATCATAAAAACGGACTTCATCAAGAATTCCGTCAAAATAATCCGCGCCGATTCTGCCGATATCAACGGCGCCGGCGTTTATTCCCGTGCTGGTAGCGATAGAAATATAATGCCATTCAGCGTCTATTGTTGATCCTAAACTTCCGTCCACATAAATAGTTTGGCTAAAATTATTAGCTGTAATTGTTCCGCCAACAACTTCTATATCAGCTGTCCCGTTCAAGTCAATAATTTTTTCCGTAATACTGTCTGCTTTAATCCAAAAACTAATGGTTTTTATTCCATTATAAACATTTCCGCAGTCAATATAATCATCCGCCCCGTCAAACTCCAATCCCTGACCAGAAATTCCAATCGCGGCTTTTGCGCCAATGACATTCCCATTATTTGCTTCCCCGCTTCGGTCCAGCGCTTCAGCCGTTGTTGACGCCCAGTCCATATCAGGACCGTTGAAGGTCCAATCGCCGACCAGGCCGCCAGAGGATTTATTGGTTATCGGCGCGTTAATCTGCGTCGCGCTTTTTAACAAACTAATCTCGCTCACTGCCGGAGTTTGCTCGCCGTCTATGGAAGTAAATTTCAATTTATAATAAAAATTGTCCCCGCTCCAGCCCAGCCCGGATAAGCCAAGCGCGCTGGCTTTTTCAAGATGGCTGCCAACTGATAATGTATCCCAGCCCCATTTTGTCCCGGATGAATTATACCAATTCTCGCCGTCCTGCGAAAACTGCGCGTGAACCGCGGAGCCGGCAGGCAGAGAAGTGATGTTATAGCCGAACTTTTCCGAGCCGTTCAAGTTCCCGCTTAAGCCCGCCAATAAATCCTCTGAAACCAAAAATCCTTCATTATGATAACGAATTCCGCTGTCAGCCGGAACTTCTGTTCCATCATAATCAACCTGAATATCAGCCACGCTCGGAGTTGTGGACGCGTCGGATGTTTCCAGCTTTAATTTATAAAACAAAAGTTCTCCGCTCCAGCCAAGTCCGCTTAAATCAATCTCGGTTGCTCCGTCAGAACAGCTGTCCCACTCCCCTTTTACGCCGGCAGAAGAATAAAAATTAACCCGATCCTGCGAAAACTGGGCGCTGGTTGAAGCGGTCGCCGCCATAGAGCTTGTTACTGTAAAGCTGTTAATCGCTGTCACGCTCGCCCCGGATAAAACATTGGTAGATTTTAAAATGCCTTCGTTATAATAATCAACGGCTTTTGCCTGTCCGGCTGAAAATAGAAAAACAGAAATAAACACTACAGCACCAAGTGCTGCCGCAGCACTCGGTGCTAAAATTGTTAAATTTTTAATTTGACATTTGCTTTTATTAAACATATAATAAAAATATAAGAAATAATAATAAAATTAACTGATAAAAATATGTCCGAAACTTTAATAACTACCACTGGAATTTATAGAAATGGAATTGTTATTCCAAAAACCAAACCTTTAAGCAAAGAGCCAAAGGAAGTGTTAGTAGTGTTTTTAAATAAAATCATTTCTATGCCAAAAGGAAACACTGCTCTTGTTTGGAATAAATTGCTTAATTCCCAAGGAATTTGGAAAGACGAACATGGCAAATCCTTTGTGAGAAAAATAAGGAAAGAATCAGATGAAAAATTAAAAAAACTTAACTGGTAATAATATTATGCAAAAGTATCTTATTGATTCCGCAATCATTATTGATTGCCTTCGCCAAGACAAGCCGATTCTTGAATTCATCGAGTCCCTTACTTCGCGCAAAGAAACTGCTTTTCTGATTTCTTCCATTACCACTGCTGAATTGTTTAGCGGCAAAAGCGCTCAAAATAAACGAACTCAAAAAATTTTATCAGATCTTCTATCTGCCTTTGAAGAAATAGCCGTGGACAGGGATATTGCGATTTTAGCTGGAAAATTTCGCTGCAAATATCAATCCTCGCTTTCTGACGCTATTATCGCCAGCACCGCTTATTTTAATAAAGCAACCTTGATAAGCCGCGACAAGATTTTTCTTAAAATCAAGGAAATTAAAACAAAAATTTTATAAACAACCGCGAATGATTTTTATTTTCAACAGCCAGCCCAAGCCGGCTGTTTTTTATTTTGCCGCTTTATCTTAAGCGAAACAAATCCTTCTTTAAGTAAAAACGCTCCTTTTAACTCTCCTAAATGATTATTATAAATATTTTTTCTTAAATTAAAACTCTCCGCATGCTTAAAGTGTCCGTAATAAGAATTGATCATTGCTAAATTTTTATTTAAATATTCCAATTCATTTAAACTATTAACATCCGCAAAATTTACACAAGACAACTTATTTTTCAAACGATTAACCACTTTTTGCCTTATTAAAGCGTAATCCGGCTTTATAAAATACCCTAAAAAATCTATTCCTTTATCCAAAGATTGAATTTTAATTTTATTTGAATTTAATTCCAATCTTAATTTGTCTTTTAAAAAAGCATTAATTCCGCCTTTAAAATATTTTAACTTTTCTTTATCCGCATATAGCAAAATAAAATCATCCACATAGCGAATATAATGCTTGCATTTTAATTCTCTTTTTACAAATTGATCCAATTCATTCAAATAAAGATTGGCAAAAAACTGGGAGGTGTAATTGCCGATTGGCAGTCCCCTGCCTTTGGGCTGGCAGCGCAATGATTTATGCGGCGGTATTAAATTAAACAAAGAACGATCCCCTTTCGTTATATAATTTTCCGCCGGCCTATGGAAAATAATTACTCCGGCCAGCCATAGAACATCCTGCTTCCATTGCCGCGGCCTGTTTTGCTTTTCAACCAATTTTTCAACCAATTTATACAAAATCCGCTGATCAATAGCCATAAAAAATCCTTTTATATCCAGTTGCGCGTAAAATACCCGGGTGATGGCTTCATAGTCCCCGATCGCAATCGGGGCTGTGGAGCCGTTTTGCAAACTCGCATCCTCCGCCTCGTCGCAGTCTCTCGGAGAGGACTGCGACGAGGCGGAGAGATTTGTAATTTGCCTGATAAACTTTTTCAATTTAGCAATCGCTTTATGCGTTCCTTTGTCCTCTCGGCAGGCGTAAGAATCAAAAATGAAATTTCGCTCGCCGTATTTTATAATTTCCCTGATTAACAGATGGTGGACAACTCTATCCCTGAAGTCCGCCGCGAATATTTCGCGCGGCACGGGCTTGGTTACCACAAAGCAAATTGAACGGCCCGGCTTATATTCTTTATTTTTAAGCTCTGCTAACAATAGTTGTAAATTATTCTCAAGCTCAATTTCAAATTTTAAAGCATTAGCGGTTTTACGCTTCGTTTTCCGGCAATCCAGATAAGCGCGGTATAAATTGTTGTATGTAAAAACATCCATAAATTCGCAAATCTTAAATCGGCAATCGTAAATCGGCAATTACCCCCCCCGACAATTTAAAGCCCATTTTAGCCAGCCGCCGATCATCTCGCCGATTGCGGCAATATAATTAACTTGCAGATGGGCAAATTGCTTGGAAGAAATTAATCCTATTTCCTGAGTCATCCTGATTCTAAGTTTTAATTTGTCAAAAACAGCGCTTAATTCCAGAATTTTATAGTATTTATCTTTGTTTGGCAGAACATTGGCCGCCAAAACCAAGTCCAAGCATTGCCAGCTCAAATCAATCATGCTTTGGCCAAGAGTGTATTTATAATGTTTGGGAAAATTTTTTACTAAGCGATAGAAATATTTTATTAACAGATATGATTTGTGATACAAAGGAAGCTGTTTGGAGTTAAGCATGGCTTTTTCGCATTTTTTGTTAGGATGGGTTTTAAAACCCATCCTAACAAAAAATTTTGGCTAAAATTAATTACCCGCGGACACAGCGGACATAATTGCTGTTCGTCTTATTGTTGTTGTTCTGATTGCCTGTAGTGAAATTCTGTTTCCACGCGTTCGTAGCCGAGTTCCCCCGCACCTTTTAAGCAGTATTAACGCTATTTATGCTTCTTCCTATCCTTCTTTTTAGCTGCGCATATGCCTTTCCATATTGTTTTAATTGTCTTTCTCTTTCGCGTGCTTCTTTTTCTGTACGATATGCTTCGCAATATACAATTACCAATGGTCGTCTGTGTTTAGTGGATACTACTTCGCCATTATTATGCTTTTTTAAACGTTGAACAAGATTATTAGTGTAACCAATATATAACTTCAAATCCTTTAAACTTTTTAATATGTATACATAATGCATATATATAATCTCTGCTTAAAAGGTGCGGGGGTTCTCCGTGGACGACCAGTAATTGCCGTCCGCAAAATATTCCCGCACTATTATAATCTCCAAAAATCTGATTTTAAAAAAGATTTTTTGACAATCAATGCCCTTATTAACCTCCCCTAACCCCTCCTTGGCAAGGAGGGGAATATTTTCTGTTTTTCTCCCCTTGCCAAGGGGAGATGCCCGAAGGGCAGAGGGGTTTTAAAGGCGGCGGGAATCGTGGTTAATTTTTAGCGCTTTCTCTTCTTAAGGTTATCCGCGATACTGCGGGAATTAACACTTAAGAAATCCGGCGAATTGCTTACCGCTGAATTAACGCCGATATATACGCTGATAAGACGCTGAAAAATTCAGCGTAAAATCAGCGTACTCATCAGCGTAAAATCAGCGGTTTCCAAATTATCCAATTTCCAAATTATCAAATTCCAAATTACCCAATTTTCCAAATTCTACCACCCGCGGACACAGCGGACATAATGGCTGTTCGTCTTATTGTTGTTGGTCTGATTGCCTGTAGTGAAATTCTGTTTCCACGCGCTCGTCGCCGAGTACTCTGTAGATGACCAGTAACCGCCGGCCGCAAAACTATCTCCAAAAGTAACTTTATTAGTGTATATACAATTAAGTTCATCTTTTGTCGGCAATCGTCCTCCAATATCCTTGCAAGCGTTCCGCGCAGTATAGCCGTTAGTGGCAAAATTTACGGTATTATCGGCAACTAAATTATCTCCATTCTGGCTTCCGTCCGCCCCGCATTCAGGCCGATTGCAGGCAGTGTTGGCAGTTTTCCATTGTTTTGTGGTAGCCAAATCCGCCTGCGCCAGCAGAATATAATCACCGTCCTCTAAATAATTAGCGCAAGTCGTGGACGCATTGCAAAACCATACCCCGGCTCCAACATCGCAATCCCTTAATTCCAAGGTAACTTGCCCTGTAGTGGTGGCCACTGTTGTCTGCCATGTCGCGGCAATATTAGTTTCCGCGGTAAAATCTTCTGTGACAAATTGCGCTTGCACAAAAATAATATATCCGGCAATCACGGCCATAGCGCATACTATGAAAACCGCTAAAAATTTAAATTGTTTTTTGTTGATCATAGATATAGAACTACAAGAATTATTTGTTTAAACTACAAAGATTTTATTTAAACAAAAATACGCAATCTTTATCTTTGTTTAAACAAGATTTTTGTAGTTTAAACTTAATTTTTGTAGTTAAACAAAAAAACACTGCAAAAAACAGTGTTTAAATTAAAAATATTAAATGCGCGAAAAGCGCTAGACTTATTAAAATCTTAAACTTGCGCCGCGCCCCGATGCGGTATCTTAAATCCAAAAATCGGAAATTACTCTCTCTCTCTCTCTCTCCTTGCCCCGCGCTTGCTTGCATAGCGCGGGGTCTCTCGTACAATGGCAAGCGGATTTGAAAATATTATATTATTGTAGAATTTGTTATAAAATTGTTTTGTAGCCATTTTGATTTACTTTGTTAAAAACTTGGCAATATGCTTGGCGAATTTGTCAAAATCGCCCAAGTCATTTTGCAAATGCCCATAAACCTGCTTATAATCTATATCTAAATAATCATGAACTAAAATATTTCTAAAACCGGCAACCGGTCCGAAATAATAAGCGAATTTATCCGGAATTATCTTATTCTCTCCTAAAATATCAACAACATCCCTTGAATCATTCGGCTTTCTTAATCCCAAATTAGCGATAATAATCTCGCCGATGTCAATAATGCATTCCACTGATAGCTGAAAATATCTTTCCGTTGCTCCGCGCAAAGTCGCGTCTTTTTTAAATTTTTTGAAAGAATACTGCTGATAACTTTTCAAAATCGCCGCATATTCTTTTAATTTGCTTAACCGCTCTTCAATTCTTTCTTTGTCAATTATAATGCTCATAATATTCCATGCGCGGCAATATTTTTTAAGCTCGCGTCAATATGCCGCTTAAAATAATATTGCCGATCTAAATAATAAGACATAATTTTATGCTCCATCCTGCTTCTTGCGATATCATCATCAGCATACAAAATTTTTCCTTCTTTTATAATGCGGAATTTTAAAACTAACGGCGCTTTTATGTCATTTAAAACCACTATATCTATTTTATCGCTTTCCGCCAATTTTCCTATATCCCGCATTAATTTTAATTTTAAATCAAAATATTTTGCCGGCTTTACTTCTTTTTTAAATTGAACGGCAAAATCATAATCGCTTCCGGGATGGGCTTTCCCGGCAGCTTGGGAGCCAAAAAGATAAACAGTATTAATATTATGCTTTTGAGCTATTTGCTTGAGTTGTGTTTTTGCTATTTTCATATTCAAATTATACCACAAAAGGATAAAAAAACAAACATCTTGGCGGCTTCTTGCTTCCCGCATCCAAAAATCCAAATAAAAAAAGACCTGCACGGCCTAAATAGATTAATTATAATAAATATTCGTAATTCGTAATGGTTAATTCGCAATTGATAATTCTATCTCCGGCCTCACAACCTCTACCCAAGTTACGCCGGAGTTAAATTCAAATTCCTCTCCGCCTTCATTATAAAAACGGGTTCTAGCCGAGCTTTTGTCCTTGCGCCACTCGCCCGCGGCGCATTTTCCGTCCAAGCATGCCAGCGCTTTTCCTGATCCGATATGCTCCATTTTCAATCTGCCTTCATCATCAAGGACTTTTGCTTTTACATACTGGACAATAATATTCTTCGCCCTGATTTCATCGCCATTGGAATCCTTGTGCCTTTGGCCGGCCAGATAGCGGATATAATCATTTGTTTTTTTATTATAAATCCACTCTACTTCATAATTGGTTTTGTAGCCGATTTTTACTTGAGCGCTGTCGGTTCTTTCATCTTCCGGCGCGTCGTCTTTAAAATGCCAGCTCAAAAGCATGCCTTCTCCAGCTTCTTTTTTTGCTAAATATTTATTTATATTTTCAGTTGAAGTATAAATATTGTGGGGCGCCGCTCTATGCTTGTCCCTCCAGAAAAAAGTTTCATTGTAAAATTCATTAATGCTAAAAATATTGTCTCGCGCTATCTTAATCAGCGCTTCCGGACTGCCTCCGCAGTGGATGAACAGCGCTGACAGTTCCCGCGCCCAATCAACAAAATAAGGCCGCGCGCTTCTTATCGGGCCTATCTCGTCTATATCTTCGCCAGCGGCGTAAACAGCCAAAAATCTGGTAATTCCGCCCTCGGCTTCCGCTTCAAAGACTAAATTGGCTTTGGCAAGCGCTGAAGACGGCCGTGAATCAATATTGTTTTCTATAATAACCGCGGCCGGATACAAATTGGCGAGCGCTTCTTCAACATAAACTCCGTCAATAGCCCGCCTTGCGCAGCCGGCGCATAAATCAGCGCTTATGCTTTTTTTCGCCAGCTCAAAAACTTTGGGCTTTTTCACTTCCCCGAAAATCGCCGGGTAAAAATCAGCCGCGAGAAAATAAGCGATAAATCCCAGCAATAAAAACAAAACAACAAAAATACAGCCGGTTATAATCCAAAACCGCTTTTTTTTATTGTTTTGATTTAGATCAACGTTATTCATTCTCCTTGATTGTTAATAAAACTTGAAACTTTAAAACATTGATGGCTCCATAATATTCAATCACAATCTAAGCCGTGAAGCCGTCGGACGCATGGCTATATTGCTGATAAAATTTTAAAAGGATATCAACAGAATTAAGTTACCTATACCCAATATAACAATTTAACAATTTTAAAGTCTATTTCTTCTCTTTTTTCACTTCTCCTTTGACATTCTCGCCTTTTACCTCGCCTTCTTTTTCTTTGGATTCCTCCGCAGCTTCAGTTTTTTCACCGGCCGCTTGTTCTTCCTGCGGTTTTTCTTCTACTGCCGCGCGCAGTTCAACAACACTGGCTACAACATCGCTTTGTTCGTTGATGATACTTATTCCTTCAGGCAAAGATAAATCAGAAACTCTAATAATATCGCTTAAATCATTCAATTTTGACAAATCAACTTCAATTTTATTAACCAAATTTCCAGGCAAACATTCAACTTCAACCTCGTCCATATTTTTTATCAAAATTCCTCCTAACTCTTTTACGGCCTTTGATTTTCCAATAAAATCCAGCGGAATATTAGTGGTGATTTTCTTTTTCATATCCACTTGATAAAAGTCAATATGGGTAACACCGCCTTTCACGGCATTTTCTTGAAAGTCTTTTACTATCACTTTCACGGCTTGCTTGCCGCTAATAATCAAATCAATCAAATTAGATTCTCCGGCGGCCGCGAAAACACGCTCAAAATCATTTTTTTTGATTTTTAAATTAATGTTCTTTGCTCCGGAACCGTAAATAACCGCCGGAATATATCCTGTTGACAATACTTGTTTTGCCGAACCGTTTTTCTTGTCGCGGCTCTCAGCTGATAATTTTATTTCGTTCATAACTGTAAAATTGGAAATTGGAAATTGGAAATTAGATGTTATTTGATTAATTTCAGCATCGGATTATGCTAATTAACTAATTGCCGATAAAGCAAAGGTTAACACGCGTAATTCTTAAAATTAAAACAAATTTCAAATTTCAAATTTCAAATTTCGCAAATATTAATAATTTATCTTTGATCTAATAATAATGCTCTCAATAACCCCGACTATCATTAGCTTGGAAAACATAGCGCTGCCGCCGTAGCTTAAAAACGGCAAAGATATGCCCACGACAGGCAATAATCCTATGTTCATACCTATATTAATAAACATTTCAATAAAAATCAAGCTCATGCCTCCCAATATAAAAAAAACTCCGAAATCATTATTGACATTTTTCAGCGCCGCCAAGCATCTGTAAAAAAATACGGCGAAAAATATAAACGCTAAAGATACGCCTAAAAATCCTAATTCCTCGGCCACAACCGCGAAAACAAAATCAGTTTGGGCTTCAGGCAAAAATTTAAGCTGGGACTGCGAGCCAAATCCAAGCCCCCTGCCAGCCAGCCCGCCTGACCCTACGGCGATAATGGACTGGGCAACATTGTACCCTTGCTTAAGGGGGCTGTTGGAAGGATTAATAAAAGTTATTACGCGCTGTTTTTGATAATCCTTAAAAATAAATGTCCACCCGCCCGCCATTAAAATTGACAGGATTAAAACAATAACAATAAAATATTTCTTCTTGAATCCGGCTAAAGCAACCATGGAAAACCATAATAAAAATAAAATTAAAGCTGAGCCGAAATCCGGCTGAAGCAAAACCAAGGCGATAAAAACAAAAGTTCCAAGCGCTGTTATGGCTAAATGCTTTAACGGGTTGATTTTTAAAGAAGCTGACGAAAAATAACGGGCTAAAAATAAAATTAAAATAAATTTGATAAATTCCACCGGCTGCAAGCCGAATTCCCATAAATAAAACCAGCCCTTGGTGCCCCTGATTTCTTGGCCGAAAAATAAAACCCCGAGCAGAAGCGCCGCGCCGAATAAATAAATATAAACGCTATAACTCCTTAAATTATAATAATCCCAGAAAGCAAAAACAAATAACACGGCCAAGCCGGCGGCAATAAAAAAAATCTGCTTTTTAAAATTAAGCAAATCAATTTCATTCTGCCCCAAAGCGATGCTGTAAATCTCAATCAAGCCGAAACAAACGAGAAATAATACGGCAACAAACAAAATCCAGTCAAAATTCTTTAAATATAGGGTTATTTTGTTAAACATCCTAAAAGCACTCAAATCTACAAATGCAATGCAAATCTACAAATATTTGTAGATTTGAATACAATTTGTAGATTTGAGTGATTATTTCTCCTCCCCGACTCCTCCTTCAAATTTAATAAAAATATCATCTCTCAAGATATTTAATTCAGGGATGGCTTCCACTCCGCTTACGCGGCCGAGATTGCCGGGCCAGCGGACTTGGACTTGCCGCTTTTCGCCGGACATTAATTCGCTCACGGAATATCTATTAACTCCGACAAGAGCCGCGCCGCTGTAAAGCAAAATAGGAAAATCAACCTGCCAATAATTATAAGCTGTTTTATTTATAACGTCAAAATTGGCTTGATTTAAATTAATTTTCTCGGTAAGCTTGCTTTTCCCGGCCGGAATAAATTCAATATTCTCAACCGCGATATTCAAATAACTGTCTTGATACGCCTGCCAGTCGGCAATTTCATGCCTGTCAACGCGCTTCCAGCTTATGTTTTTTACAATTAGCTGGGCGTTAGCCGGCTTGACGCGAAAATCCTGCGCCAAAGCCATTAAATGCTTTGTTCCGTTCGGCAAGATAAAGCTTGATGATTCTCCTGTTTGATCATTGTTGGCTGAAAAGTAATAGCTAATCTCCGCCCACCATCTTTGGTTTGAATTTTCAACGCGGATAACTAAATCATATTTGCCCGTTCCTGAATCAAAAATGCTAACCGGATAATATTTTAGATCCTGAGCGGAAGCTTGTTTGATGTATTCATGGCTTATGACTTTAGTTTCCACCAGCATTTTTGCCAACACTTCGTCTTCCGCCATTCCTCGCGCGATGTAATAAGCAAAACCATAGATTGAATAAGTCCAAGTTGCCGCGCTAACCGCGATTAAAAAACCGATGAAAACCAGCCGGAAATGACGTTTGTGCTCCACATACCAAAGCCCGAAATTAAGCTTTTTGGTTGACAGCCCTTCTATGTCTTTATATTCCTCAACTTTTTTCTTCATCTCTATCTCTTTCTTGATTTCATCTTTTTTATTGGATGATATAATATTATTGTCTTGCATGTTATTATTTTAACATAGTTTTGGGGAAATAAAAAGGATATTGTTTATAATTTTAAATTGACAGAAATTCATTGTTTGATATACTTAAATTATGGATAAGATTAAACAGCAAATTGAATACGGGGAAACTTCAGCCGGCAGAAATTGGAAAACAGCTTTAGGGTTATTTGAGTTAAAGCATTATGACTCCTGTCTTTTCTTTTGCCATTTAACTATTGAAAAAATGCTTAAGCGACGAGATTTGCAGACAAGCAGACTGGTAAATCCGCTCCGTATATACACCGCTTAGACCAATTATCATCCTTAGCGGAATTAAAACCAACAGAAGAACAGTTAAAAAATTTAAAAATTATTTCCGGTTTTAATATTTCAGGCAGATATGACGAAATTAAATTTGCTTTCTATGAAAAATGCACCTCGCAATATACTGAAGAATACTTAGAAATTTCTAAACAATTATATTTATGGCTAAAAAAACAATACCAATAAAAATAAAAAAAGAAATAAAAGAATATATTCAAATTCTTAAAACCGATAAACTGCCTATTAATAAAGTTATTCTTTACGGTTCTTACGCAAAAGGAAAACAACATCAATGGAGTGATATTGATCTGTGTATTATTTCGCCTAAATTTAAAGATGCCTATTGCGCTATGCAATATTTATTATTAAAAACAATTACTAAGCCAAAACATCCTATTGAGCCCGTGGGGTTCAGTCCAAAGGACTTTAAAGACAAATACAGCTCACTGATTGATGAAATAAAAACAACCGGCATTGAAATCCCTGTTTAGCAATCTTATTTTCAATATCAACAAAAAAAACCAAGCTTTTAAGCTTGGTTTTTTGTTTTTTTTATAAAATTTTCCCAGACTCATTTCCTTGCTAATCTGCTGTTTATTTGCTACAATAATAGTATAAAAACAAGCCCTGAATTATTGGGGTGTTTTTATGTTAAATTAGCTAATATTAAAGGAGATTAGAAACTTGAAATTTGAAATTTGTTAAAAAAATTAAATTTTTTATTCAAATGCCAAATTTCCAATTTCTAATTTCAAATTTCTAAAATATTTATGCCGAAAAACCCAATAAAAAAAATTATTAAAAAACCTGTACCCGGTAAAAAAGACAGTTATGACGCAGCCGCGATTACGGTCTTGGAAGGCCTTGATCCTGTCCGCAAGCGGCCCGGTATGTATATCGGCTCAACGGGAAAAGATGGTTTGCACCACTTGATTTGGGAGGTTGTTGACAACGGCATTGACGAAGCAATGGCCGGCTATGCCACGGAAGTATCTGTCAAACTGCTAAGCGATGGGATGGTGGAAGTGACAGACAACGGCAGAGGCATACCCGTGGACAAACACAAAGCCACCGGGCTTTCCGCTTTGGAAACCGTTTTGACAAAACTGCACGCGGGAGGCAAGTTCGGAGGCGGCGGATATAAAGTTTCAGGCGGCCTTCACGGAGTCGGCGTTAGCGTTGTCAACGCTTTATCTGAATATTTAAAAGCCGAGGTGCATCGCGATGGAAAAATCTGGATGCAGGAATATAAAAGAGGAATTCCGGTTAAAAAAATAAAAGTAACCGGCAATACCAAAAAAAGAGGCACTGTAATCACTTTCAATCCGGATCCGCAAATCTTCAGCGAGCTGGAATTTAGCTGGGGTAAAATACTGGACCGCCTGCGCCAACAGGCGTATTTGACAAAAGGCGTCACTCTAAAAGCGTCTGACTGCAGAAAAGGCCATAGGCAAAAAGATTACCGGTTTTATTTTGAAGGCGGCATTAAAGCGTACATTAAATCTCTTAACCATAACCGAACTGTAAAAAATGAAACTATATTTTACGTGGAAAAGGAAATAAATGATTCAAAAGTGGAAATAGCCCTGCAATATAATGACGGCTTTAATGAAACCGTTCTGCCGTTCGCGAACAATATAATCAATAATGAGGGCGGATCGCATATGGCCGGCTTCCGCAACTCCCTGACAAGAACTTTAAACAGCTGCGCGAGAGCAAAAAACATATTAAAAGAGAAAGAAGAAAACCTGACCGGAGATGATGTCCGTGAGGGATTAACAGCTATTATTAGCGTAAAATTGACTGACCCGCAATTTGAGGGCCAGACCAAAGGCAAATTGGGCAATCCGGAAATGAAAACTTATGTTGAGCAAGTATTTGGCGAAGCGTTTGGAATATTTTTGGAAGAACACCCCAAAGAGGCGGAAGCCATGATTGGCAAATGTATTTTATCGGCGCAAGCCAGAATAGCGGCCCGCACCGCCCGCACCGCCATACTGCGAAAAGGCGCGTTGGACGGCCTTACTCTGCCGGGAAAATTATCCGACTGCTCCAGCCGCAAGCCGGAAGAATGCGAGCTGTACATTGTGGAGGGAGATTCTGCCGGCGGCTCGGCCAAGCAAGGGCGCGACAGGAAATTTCAGGCAATCCTGCCGTTGCGCGGCAAAATTTTGAATGTTGAACGGGCGCGGCTGGATAAAATGCTGGCTAATAATGAAATAAAAAACTTGGTTATAGCCATGGGCACTAATATTGACGAACAGTTTGATTTGGAAAAACTGCGCTACCACCGAATCATTATTATGACTGATGCCGATGTTGATGGCGCGCATATCAGGACGCTTCTTTTAACTTTATTCTTCCGCCATTTCAATCCCCTGATCACTAACGGCAACCTGTATATAGCCCAGCCGCCTCTTTACCAAATAAAAAAAGGCGCTGCCGCCAAGTACGCCTATTCTGATGAAGAAAAAGAAAAAATAATAAAAGAGATGGGCGGAATGGTTTCCGAAGCCAGTGAACAATCCGATGCTGAAGATTTTGAGGGCGAGGAAGAAGAGAAATCAGAAGAAGCGGAAGTTAAAAAAACCAAGGCGCCGGCTAAAATCAATATTCAAAGATATAAAGGTCTTGGTGAAATGAACCCTGAACAGCTTTGGGAAACAACCATGGATCCCCAAAAAAGAATTGTCAAACAGGTTATGATTGAAGACGTTGCCAAAGCGGATGAAATTTTTGAAATATTAATGGGCGGCGATGTGGCTCCCCGCAAACATTTTATCCAAACTCATGCCGGGAAAGTGGAAAATTTAGATGTGTAATAACATAAATTTACACAGATTAAAAATAAATTCTCACAAATTTAAAAAGAATATTAACGAATAAAAAAACAAAAAAGGAGGTAGAATAAATGGTATCTTTTAAAAAGAGGTTAAGTGCTTTTGCTGATAAATGCCTGCCGATTATTTACGACAAATTTATATCAAAAATTTTTGTTGATAAATCTTCAATGTCTGATTTAGAATTATTAATCTGGGAACGAAGCAAAAGCAGGCTGTATTGGCATATTAAAGGTATATTAAGAGCGCTCCAAAAAGGATTTGAAGGTTTTAACAAATGTCCCGGATGTGACCGGAAAAATTTTCTTTTTAATGTTGCGACACCAGACGAAGAAGCTACAATTTGCTGGGCTTGCTGGAAAAAATAAAGGATGGCACAGTGAAAAAATTAACTGGCAAGGCAAAAAAAAAGTATATAAAAAAACATGGGAAACCACCACCTGATTTCTGGCCTAACACTGATACTTTGTCCCTTAAGAAAAGAAGTTGGGGAAAAGTGTACACGAATCTAACCAAAAACAACTAAAACCAAAAAAAACAAAAAAGGCGCATCGCGTTAAGCTATGCGCCTTTATCTTTTGAGTTAAAATAGAAAGATTTACTCTTTATTTTCTATTTTTTCTTTAATTTCTTTAAATAATTCATCTTTGTTAATCTGCCTGAGTTTGTCGCCCCCTCTGTCGCGTACGGCCAGCTTGTTTGATGCTATTTCTTTGTCGCCCACGACTAACATATACGGAACTTTTTCCTGAACGGCTTTTCTTATTTTATTGCCTACTGTTTCATCGGCATCATCAACTTCAACTCTGATGTTGTGTTCTTTTAACTCGCCTGCTAATTTTTGGCAATATCCAATATGCCCTTCCCCGACTGAAATTATTTTCACTTGCGCCGGGGACAGCCAAACCGGAAAAGCGCCGGCGGTCTGCTCTATTAAAAAAGCGAAAAACCTGTCAAAAGACCCCATGATGGCGCGGTGAATTATCACCGGTCTTTCTTCCTTGCCTTTTTCATTGGTAAAAGTCAAGCCAAACCGCTCCGGCATATAAAAATCTATTTGAATAGTCGCGATTGTGTCTTCCTTGCCTAAAACATTCTTAGCTTGCACATCAATTTTAGGCCCGTAAAAAGCGGCCTCTCCTTCAGTTTCTTCAAATTTGGCGCCATGCTCTTTCATTGCTTCTCTGGCAATATCAGCGGAATATTTCCACATTTTTTTATTTTCAATATCCCCGTATTTTTCTTTGTTGCCGTAATCCGGCAAAGACAATCTGAACCAATAATCCGTAATGTTAAAATCTTTATAAACCTCATCTAACAATTGCAAAACTTGAATAAATTCCTCTTTAATTTGCTCTTTAGCGCAATAAATATGCGCGTCATTCTGGGAAAAATTCCTTGCCCTGATTATTCCCGTGAGTACTCCCGACCTTTCATATCTGTGAATCATGCCGAAATCGGCAATCCGCAAAGGCAAATCCCGATAGCTTTTTTTGCTGTTTTTATAAATTATATGATGATGCGGGCAATTCATCGGCTTGAGATAATAATTTTCTCCGTCTATGTCAATCGGATTATACATATCTTCATGATAATGCGCCAAATGCCCTGATTTTTTATACATTTCTTCGCGCGCCAGCACCGGCGTCATCACATGGCTGTAGCCAAGCTTGAATTCTTTTTCATACATATAATCTTCAAGTTTTTTCCTGATAAACGTTCCTTTCGGCAAATACATAACCAGTCCGCGCCCGACTTCTTCTGATGTCATAAACAAATCCAATTCCTTGCCTAATTTTCTGTGATCTCTTTTTTCCGCTTCTTCCATTGTTTTTAAATATTCATCCAATTCTTTTTTAGAATCAAAAGCAACGCCGTAAATGCGCGTAAGCATTTTATTTTTTTCATCGCCCCTCCAATACGCGCCGGCTATTTTCGTTAACTTAAAACTTCCCTTGGCTATTTTGCCGGTTGATTCAATATGCGGACCGCGGCATAAATCTTCAAATTTTCCCAATTTATAATAGCTTACTTTTTTTTCACCGTTGTTTTTTAAGTCTGCGATTAATTCAACTTTGTAATCCTGGCCAGCTTTTTTTTCTTTTTTTATCGCTTCTTCACAGCTTAATTCTGATTTGGCAAACTTTAAATTCTGCTTTATCAAATGATTCATTTTTTTCTCTATCTTGATCAAATCCTCTTCTCCTATTTTTTCTTCGCCAAAATCAAAGTCATAATAAAAACCGCTTTCAATCGCCGGACCAATGGCAAATCTGACATCCGGCCACAACTCTGAAACCGCCAACGCTAAAATATGCGACAAAGAATGCCGCATAATTTCTAAATTATTAATGTTATCATTAGACATAAGCGTAATTAATGCTTCTTACTTCTTACTTCTCTATTATCACCTCAATCCTATCAACTAAATTGGGAACTTTTTTTATGAAAGCGGGATAAAATTCTATCGCGCTTATTGTAACTCCTTGCAAATTATTCAAATAATCATTAAGCTGCTGTTGGTTCAACCCTAAAATATTTTCCCTATCCACAATGCTGTTGCCGTCTTTAACTGTTATTTGCCCTGAAAAGCCAATGCTTAAAGACGCAGTCCCTTGGCTGATATTGTAATTATTCAAATCATAGCTGATGTCTGCCTTGTTAATGTCCAGCAAATTCTTGTCGTCCGGCAGCGATGAAAAAAGATTTTGCTTGGCTTTTTCAAAAATTTTGTCCTCGTTAAACGCGACCACAACGACTTTTGTTTTCATTGAAACGGAAAACTCATCTTTTTCCTCCCCAACCTTGCCGTCTATTTCCCGGCTGATTGAATTATTGTCAATTTCATAAATAACCTGATCGTAATTTTGATAATTCTCTCCGATTTCGCGCTCTGCCTTGGCCAGCAAACTTTCCTCAAGATCTTTAACGCTATCGTCAATATCCGACTGCCGGATATGTTTTTTAACTTTTTTAGAATACTTCATCGGCTCTTTGCTTTCTCCGTAAATCTTGTCCTGCAGGCCCGCCCAAAGCCCCGGGATGATAAAATGGGCCGGGCCGATCGCCATGCCGGAACTTGGCTCATCAGCATAAACTTCAACCTCAACACTCCCTCCGGCCGGAACATTAACTGTATTTTTTATCCTGAACAGCTTGTTGCCGCTAAGCAGCCGCGTGGTGGCTACCAATGGCTGATTTTTATTGTAATTATTTATAATGGTAACTTTCCCGGTTACCTCTTCGCCGATCACATCAATTCCGCCGGCATAATAAGTTTTTGTCTCTTCTATTTCAACTTGCTCAACCTCTCCCAAAATTTCCGCGCCGCCTTCCGCTTTTACGGCCTTTTTGTCCTTGTCAAAAACATCAATAATCAAATTGCCGCTTAAGCGCTCTTGCTTGGGTATTAAAAAAATTGACACTTTTACGACAGAAAAATAAAAAATAACAGCCAGCAAAGAAACGGTTAAAACAATAAAGCTTAAAGCGATTTTTCGGTACAAGCTTAACGGCCTGCTTTCTTTATGCTCTTCTTCGCTATTGATTTCAACATCTTTCTCAACATCCGCGTCTTTCTCGGCGTCCGCGTTTATATTTTTTTCAACATTCGGATTAATTTCCTTTTCAACAGCTTTATTTTCAATAATTTTTTTTTCAACAATTTCATTTTCAAAATCGTCTTTTTGAATATCTTCGCCGATGCCAACGTTAACATCTTTTTGAATATCCGCTTTAATATCTTTTTCAAAATTTTCCAACTCCTTATTTTCCGCTTTCTCGTTCTGCAAAACAGCATCCAAGACAATGCTTTTAGGATCTTTGCTTTCCGGCTCCGCGTATTTTGACTGAACAATTTTTTTATCGGCCAAAACTTCTTTCTCAACTGTTTTAACTTTTATAACTGTTGCCTTTTTGCTTACCGGCGCCGCGGCTTTAAGCTTTGCCTTGGGCTTAGGCTTAGGCTTAGGCTTGGGCTTAGGCTTGGTTGTAGCTTTAACTTTTTTAACAGCCGCCCTTGCCTTAATAACCGGCCTCGCGGCTTTATCCGCCTTTTGCTTAATTTTAATAATTTTTTTATTGATTGAATCAACGCTCCTTGGCATATTTTTAAAAGTTATATTATTTATATGGTTATATGGTTATATGGTTATATGGTTATATGGTTATATGGTTATATGGTTATATGGTTAAAAAATCTAACAACAATATAGCCATATAACAATATAACAATGTCCGTAGATATAAATTTATTATAACAAAAAATCATAATATCCGCAAACTTTAATCTTGCAATCTAAGATCTAAAGCTTGTGCCGCACTCTGATGCGGTATCTTAAATCTTAAATTAAGCCCTGTCCCCCAAAATAAATATTCTTTATACTATCATTGTTAAAAATCTCTTTGCCTCCAGTTAAAGCGATTTGGCCGTTTTTAAAAATATAAGTTCTGTTGGAAATTTCAACCGCCTGCTTCGCGTTCTGCTCTACGATAATAATCGCCGCGCCGCTTGAATTTATTTCTTTGATTATTCCAAACACTTCTTTCATTGATTTTGGGGAAAGCCCGAGCGACGGCTCGTCAAGCAAAAGCAATTTCGGATTCTGCATTAAGGCGCGCGCGATCGCCAGCAGCTGCTGCTGTCCGCCGGACAAAGAAAAGGCGCGATCATTTTGCTTTTCTTTTAAAAACGGAAACCTCTTGAAAACATTATTAATGTTTTTCTCTATCAGTTTTTTATCGCGGAATATAAAAGCTCCCATTTCCAAGTTTTCTTTAACAGTCATATCGGCAAAAACCTGCCTGCCTTGCGGAACATAGCTGACGCCTTCGCGGATTAATTTATGGGCCGCGAGTTTTGTTATATTCCTGCCTTGAAAAATAATTTCTCCGCCGTAAATCTCGCATTGATTAAATACGCTTTTCAGCAAGGTTGACTTGCCGGCTCCGTTCGGCCCGATTATGGCGACAATTTCTCCGGCGCCAATCTCAAAATCAACCCCTTTTAAAACTTCCATTTTATCATAGCCGGATTTTAAATTTTGTATCTTTAGCATAATTTTATTTTACCACAAATTCTCTGAAAACCAAAAACCCCGCGGGGACGCGGGGGTTTTTGTATTTGAATTTTTAAAATTTTTATTTGTTTTCTTCGTAGGGAACGAATTCGCCATTTTTGACTGTCATAATTAAAATAGGTTTAATTACATCACCATTTGAATCAAAAGAAATTTTACCCGAAACGCTTAACCAACTTTTTACATTATATAACCATTCTTTAATTTTTTCGCTGTTATCGCCAACTTCTAAAATCGCCTGATTAAATAATCGAATCGCATCAAAAGAGTTCGCCGCATAAATATCCGGCTGTTTACCAAAACGCGCAGAATATTCTGCAAAAAAACTTCTTGCAGGTTCTTCAACAGAGTTTGGATTTAATCCTGGAGCATGATATATTACTCCTTCTGCTGCAACACCTGCAATTTCAACAATTTCCGGCTGCGCAAATCCTTCTGGGGCAAGCCATTTTGCATTTATTCCAAGCTCATACGCCTGTTTTAATAATAATCCTTGTTCTTTGTATCCTACAATAAAAATTCCTTCTGGTTTAACTAACTTTATTTTTGTTAACTGTGTGCGAAAATCTGTTGCATCGTTTCCATATGCTTCTTTTGTTGCAATTGTACCGCCAGCACTAACAAAAAATTTTTCAAATACATCAGATGTGCCAACTCCATAATCGTTATTGCCATAAATAATAGCGACTTTGTTCAATTTGAGATCGTTTTTCACGAAATCAGCAAAAACTTTTTCATCAAAATCAGAATTTGGAATATTACTAAAAATATAGTCACCTGCTTCAGAAATTTTCGGGTTTTTTGCGCCAACATTCATAAGAACTATTTTTTGTTCATCAGTCAAAGGCGCTATTGCTAAAACAACCCCGCTTATCGCAGTAATAACTACATTTGTATTGTCTTTGAGTTTATTAAAAGCGCTTAATGCCTCTTTAGGATCTCCTTTTGAATCTTCAAAAATAATTTCAACTTTTTTGCTATTTAATTTGTTTATTTGCTCTGTGGCTAATTCCGCTCCTTGCCGCATGCTTTCTCCATAAATTGCCGCATTTCCTGTCATAGGCAAAATCGCTCCAATCTTAATAACATCCTCCTCCGCAACCGGAATAGCCGCTTCCCTGCGCGCCGCCCAGCAAATCCCTCCTATAATCACAGCGGCGATAATAATGCCGAGGATGATTTTTCCCGCCTTCGCTGAAGCTTCGGCGGACAAGGAATTTTTTGTCATAAGTTTTTTAACTACAGGAATAATTTTTACCCCGCACCTTTTAGGCAGAGCATTTTTATAAAATATTTTCGTGATAGAAATCTTAAAAAAATAAACTGTCTAAAAGGTGCGGGGTAAAAATTATTCTTGCAGTTTTTTATTTTAAACTTATTTATTTTTTTGCAAAATATACAAAATGCTTTTCTTTAAATCCGGCAAATCGGTTTTGCAAGTATCCCAAACTATTTTTTTATTCACTCCAAAATATTCATGGATTAAAAAATTGCGCATATCAATAATATCGCGGAAATCAATTTCAGGATGGCCGTATTGAAAATCTTTGCCAAGGTTATTAGTTGCTTCCCCGATAATTTCCAGCATCCGCACAGTGGCGTTAACCATCATGTCGTTCTCGGTAAAAGCTTCATAATCAACATCATGCAGATAATTTTCAATCTGTTCAATTGATTCCAAAATATGTTTTAAATAAATCATGTCATCCTTCATAAATGGTTTCCGCGTTATTTATAACATCGGCTCTAAAAAACTTGCTAAGAGCTTCAGGAGTCAATAAATCAACTTGTTTTTTAACAAAACTTTCTAAATTTCTTTTAATCTTAGCCAGCTTAAAAAACCCAATTGCCGCCTTGGGCTGAAATTCAATCAGTATATCAATATCGCTGTTTTCTCTTTGCTGACTAGTTAAATACGACCCGAATAAAGAAACTTTTTTAATGTCTTTTTTGAATGGATCATTTTCAATTGCCTGAATAATTTGTTGTTTTATTTGTTGTTTGTTCATATTATTATCTTACCAAAACAAAACCCAAATGTCAAAAAGCATTATTCTCCTAAATACGCTTCTAAAACTTCTGGATTATTTCTTATTTCATCCGGACTGCCTTGGGCGATAACCCTGCCTTTTTCCATTACAACAACTTTATCCGCGATGCTTAAGGTAAAATTCATGTCATGCTCAATCAGCAAAACTGTCTCGCCCCTGCTTTTCAGCTTTAACAAAATTTCCGCGATTTTTTTCCTTAGAGCAGGATTAACTCCGGCAGCCGGCTCGTCAAGCATTAAAAAGCTGTGCGGGTTTAATATAGCTCTTATGATTTCAAGCAATCTTTTCTGCCCATAGCTTAAATCGCGGGTTAATTTATTCGCGATTTTTTCCAATTCAACTGCTTTTAGCATTTCTTTGATTTTTTTATTTTTATCTCCTGTTGAGATTGGCTTGAAAACAGAGCGGAAAAATTTCATGTCTTCATTGCCAATGGCTAAAAGCAGATTGTCTTTAACTGTCAGATTATTAAACAGCCGCGACTGCTGGAACAGCCGGGAAATGCCGAGATTGGAAATTTTTTCCGGAGGCAGATTGGTAATCTCAACAAATTCTTGTTTCTCCGCGCTATGTTTTTGTGTTTTTGTGTTTTTGTGTTTTGAGGCGAAGCCGAGTGTTTTCGTGAAATAAATACTGCCCTTGTCCGCTTTTAGAATACCTGAAACCAAATTAAAAACAGTTGACTTGCCTGATCCATTCGGCCCGATCAGCGCGGTAATGGTGTTTTTTTTAACTTCAAAATCGCAGCCGTCCACGGCTTTTACTCCGCCGAAATATTTTTTTAGATTAGTTATTTTTAGCATAGTTCTATTTTAGCACAAATTATCTAAAAACCAAAAAACCCGCGGGGGCGCGGGGTTTTGGTATTTGAATTTTTTTAATTTTCTATAACAGAGAATCAACTATCATCTTCATTTAAGATTTAAAATTGATTTTTTTATAAAAGAATATTTTAAAAATTATATTTTTTGAACATACTTTAAAAAATCCTTAAAATCATTTATATTCTCCTGTAAAAATTTGTGCACTAAATTCTCGCTTAAGCCGGGATAGGCATGGATGGCAATGTTGCGAAAATTAACCATGCCCTTAATTTTTTCAGCTTATTTTTGCGGCAATACTTTTTCTTGAGCAAGCAAAGGGACGATCTTGCTATAATTTTCAGCTTTTATTCCTCTGTCTGATAAAATATATTGCCCGATATCCAAAATGGCTTCAATGGCAATAACCAAGCCGTAACTCACTGCCCAAAAATTTTCCTTTTTATCCTTAATATCTTTAAGTGATAATTTCCGCAATTTTATTAAAACATTATAAGTCTCTAATAGTTTGTTCTTTTTTTCTTCTAATTTTTCTTTTAAGATTTTTGTCATATATTTTTTAAGCGCAAATTTAAAAAGTAATTAAATATATTTCTTAATTTTTTTGTATCCTCGTATTCGTGAAGAGCTTTATTTTCAAACATAATTTTTTGCAATTTGTCGGCAATATACAGCTCTTTTCCTTCTACTATAGCATTTTGTTTAAGCAATGGCGTGGTTTGATTTAAAATCAAAATACCAATTTCCTTGCCAGGATATAATTGGCCGAACAATACTGACAATTTTAAAGTTTTATCCAAATATTTTTCTTCTTTTACTTTTTTATCCAACAGCACGGCAATATCAACATCGCTTTCAGCCATAACATCGCCCCGAGCTTGCGAGCCGTACAAGTACGCCAAAACAACCCCATGCTTTTTGAGCTTGTTTTTAAATAAAAGATTTAATTTTCTAACATAATTTTGTTTCAATGGTTAAATTCTATCACAACCCCCGCCTGCCTGTCAATTTGCAGTATTTTCTCACTCCAATTCAACCTTGCCGAAAAATCCTTTTGGCCTGAAAATTAAAATCAGCAATAAAATCAAAGCGTAAATAATCTGTCGGGCAGGGCCGATGATTGACGACGGAAAACCGATGAACCTTAGCGGCTCGGGCAGTAAAACTAAAATTACGCAAGCGATAACCGTTCCTTTAAGCGATGCCAAGCCGCCGATGATCACAATGCACAAAACAGGGATCAACTGCATTATAGTAAAAGACGAAGGGTCAATAAAAGTGATATAACTTGCGTAGAGAGAGCCGGCCAGACCGGCGAAAAAGGCGGAAACAGCAAGCGAGATTGATTTTATCTTAAAAGTATTTTTGCCCAGTACTCTGGCGGCTAATTCATCGTCCCGCGCGGCTTGCATTGCCCTGCCAAAAGGAGAGGCGGTAATTCTCTTGATAATTAAATAGGATATTAAGGCGATGATCGCGGTTAAAACAAGAAAGCTCGCGTTGCTTGAAAAATCTATATTGAATATTTCCGGTTTTGGAATGCCCGGCAGGCCAAGCGGACCTCTGGTCAAAGATGTCCAGTTTAAAAGTACAGCGTAAACAACAAAAGAAAAACCCAAGGTAGCCAAAGCAAGATAATCGCCTTTTAACTTGTTGGATGGCAATGCCAAAACAAAGCCGAACAGCATGGCTGTAATTCCCGCTGACAAAAAGCATACTATCCAAGGCCAGCCGGCTAAGGCAAGAAGCGCTGAAGCATAAGCGCCTATGGCGTAAAAAGCAATATGCCCCAGATTTAAAAGCCCGGAAAACCCGATTGTAAGCTGGAGCGAGACGGCAAGAATCAGATAAATGCCGATTAGGATTAGGAGATGGATGAAGTAGGCGGAGATCATAAGATTACTTATCCGCCGCAGCCACTGTTCAGGAGACTGCGGCGAAGCGAAAGAATTAAGAGATGGATGAAGCAGGCGGAGATCATAAAATTTTTCAATTTCTTGTTTTTCCGCCTCGCCGCAGTCTCTCCGCAGAGGACTGCGGCGATCTGCCTGCTGAGACAAAAACGGAGATTATAAAAATTTTTCAATTTCTTGTTTTAACATATTTTTAAAATCCTTTAAAATCAGCTGATGGCTAACCGGCAAAAATTCTTTAAGCTCTTTCCTGATATTGCCTCTGTAATTTTTAAATTTTTTCAATATATCCGGCAGAAGTTTTTTTTGCCTGCCGCTTAAATAATCATTTTTCAATAAAAAATACAAATCATACCAGTCGCGCGGCTTGCTCCTTGCCAAAAGCGCGGCCAGTTTGCCGCTGATTATTTCCTCTTGCGGAAGATGCGCGATATCATAAGCCGGCAAAAACTCGCTTCTTATCTGGCTAATTTCTTTCTGCGGCTTTGTTCTGCTCTTCCTGAATGAAATTTCAATTTTTAAATTAATCCTATAATCATAAAAAGAAAAAATAGTTTTTGCCAAATATCCGCCTGTTGTTTTTTTGGCTTCTTTTATTTCCGCCGCAAATCCCCATTGATCAAGAGTGGAATAAATTTCCATAAGCAAATTTTCTATCTCTTGATAGCTGATATTTTTAGTTGCTGTAAAATCCAAATCTTCTGAAAAACGAGGGCTGTTGAAAATAATGCGCAAAGCGGTTCCGCCTTTAAACAATATCCTGTCAGATCCTTGCTGTTTGTATAGTTCTGACAAAAAATTATGATGGAGATATTCTCTGGCTATAGTCAATTCTTGCGCTTGCGACCTAGTAGATAATCTCTTTATTTCTTCTTGACTGATCATAAATTTCTTTAGTTAATTTTATTAATGAAGGCCTGTTAAAAAGCTTTATAAGCGCCATTAATTTTTTATAATTTATATCCTTAACATTTATCCTGTCATACAGCGATTTCTTTTTTAAATCAACAAAATAAAAATAATCAGCCAAAGCTTTTTCCGGCTCGGCTAAATATACTAATTGTCCGCTGATGTTTTTTTTAACATACCCTGTAAAAACTTCCTTTTTGATATGAAAAAAACCGTAATTAACTCCTGCGACAATAAAATTGCGCGTCGTCTTTGGCGTAGACGAGGTTATGGAATAGACTGTTTCAGGGATTATTCCATAGTAAGAAAGGGCGTATTCAAAAGATACATAAGACGGATAATACAATTTATTGGCAATTTCCATTTCCGACGGCTTAAAATTCTTGTCAAAATAAAGCCCTCTTTTTATTTTTATGTAAATTCCTCTTTTTACATTCCTTAAAATAAACTTTCTAGCTGTTCCGTAAGCAACATCAAAATGCCTTTGCAGATCTAAAGGCGAAAAAACATATTTGCTTTTATCCCTGATAAAATTTTGCGCTTCAATAATACTTAATTTCTTTTGCATAATCGTATTTATGTTATGGGACAATTATGTCCCAATAATGAATTACCTATTTTCAGTATAAAACAGCTTTAAAAAGCTGTCAAGTGATTTTCCGCCCTAAACCAAAAACCCACCGCGGGGACGCGGGGATTTTGTCAAACTGAATTACTCGTTTCCTAATTTGGAATAATTTCAATTAATTTCAATGCGCCATTTTCTATTATTCCAATTCCTATTGATGTAATAAAATCACCTTCTTTATCTATCTTTGTTTTCCCAAAAACTCCGAAAAACTCTTTAATGTCTAAAATTGCTTTATTTAAATTTTTTATTTCCCAATTATTTTTATCCAAAGCTATTTTAATAACATTAATCAAATCGTAACCATAAAATGCTTCTAATTGTGGCTCTGTCCCATATCGTTTTTTATATTTATCTGCAAAAATCTGGAAACTTTGCTGACCTTCATCCGCAAAAGGATATGTAAAATACACGCTTTCTGTTGCACTGCCTGCTAATTCTCTAAAATTTTCAATAAACATCGATGTATTTGTTAAAATAACGCCTGTAAACTCTAATTCTCTTATCTGCTTTAATGCTTGCGCCCAAGAAGGTCCATTGCCAAATAAATATATGCTTTGAACGCCTTTATTTTTAATTTTCAAAATTTGTGTCTTCATGTCAGTATCTCTTCCGCCAAAAGCTTCCATTATTGAAACACTCCCACCATTTTGTTCGAATATCCTTTTAAAAGCATTTTTAGCACCGACGCCCGCTTCATCATTTACATATAATATGCCCACATTATTTACATCTAGTGTTTTAATTGCATATTCAGCAAGTATTAATGCTTCTCTGTCGCTTTGAATAAAATGCCTAAAAACTAATGGGTTGTTTTTAGTTATTTCGGGAAATGTAACATCCTGTAATAACAAAACTTTTTCGTCTTCTCTGACAATAGGAATTAAAGGAACACTAACAGAGGACATTGCTGATATGATTAAACCAGCATTGTCAATGTTAACTAATTTATTATAGGCAATTATTCCCTCTTTCGCGTCAAGTTTGCTATCTTCAAATAAAACTTCTATTTTGACTTCTTCTAAATTTATATCCTCTAATGCTATCTCCATTCCTTTACGCGCCCAATCACCAAACATAGCAACAGGTCCACTCAACGGCAAAATCGCTCCAATCTTAATAACCTCTCCTTCCTCCGCGACAGGAGCAGCCGCTTTCCTGCGCGCCGCCCAGCAAATCCCTCCGATAATCACGACGGCGATAATAATGCCGAGGATAATTTTCGTGTTTTTGCTCATAGAATTTTAACTGCAGGAATTATTTTTATAAAAGAATATTTTCAAAAATTATTCTTGCGGTTGTTTATTTTATATTATATTCTTCTTCTTAATTTTTCATATTCCTCTATGCTTAATCTAATATCTTTTAATATTTCTTTAAGGATGCCAACGCTTAAATCCGCATTGGCATGAATAGGAATTGTAGCCGTCATGCCGCTATTTGAATTAAAGAAAAAATGATGGCTGCCTTTTACGCGCGCCGATTCAAATCCAAGCAACTTTAAAATTTTGATCATTTTTTTAGCTGGAATGATGTTTAATTTAGGCATATTATCTAACAAATTCAAGACTTTGCAGCCCGATGAATTTATTTTGCGGAATTTCTTGCTTAAAAATTTCTTCCTCCACTTCTAAGCACAGACCAACAACCTCTTCAAGCCGTTTATACAATTCTGGCAGAGTTTTAGCTTGCGTATAACAACTGCGCAAACTAGGCACTCGCCCAACATAATACCCGTTTTCGTCTTTTTCAATAATGGCCGAAAAATTATATTTTTTCTTTCTTTTCTTTAGCATATTTTTAAAATTATTATTTATACTCTTATATTACCAAAACAAAATCCAAAAGTCAAAAAAATTATTTTTCATTTTTCTTAGAGACTGTTTATAAAGTCGCTTTTGTAGCGAAAATTTCAAATTTTGAGCAGAATTTTTTATAAATTTTTGAGCTTATGCCTAAGCATAGGTGAAAAAATTTAAAAAAAATTATGCCAAAATTTGGAATTTGCAGTAAAAACGGACTTTATAAACAGTCTCTTAACCCCCAAAATCCCATTCGGCCTGAAAATCAGGAAAATAAACAGGATTACAAAAGCGATCGCGTCCTTGTAGCCGGACGGCAAAAACCAAATGCCGAAATTCTCGGCTTGGCCCAGAAGAAAAGACCCCAGAATCGCTCCCGGCACTGAAGACGCGCCGCCTATTATGGCTCCGGTGAACCCCTTGATTATCAAGCTGGTTCCCATCATCGGCTCCAGATTCTGCTCAAGCCCGATTAAAACTCCGGCCGCTCCGGCAATAGCCGAGCCGATCATAAACGCCCGGGAATAAATTTTTTTAACTGATATTCCTGATATTTCCGCCGCTTCCTTGTTGCCGGCAACAGCGCGCATTGCTTTTCCCAGCCGTGTTTTTTTCATGAAAACAAACAGCAAGGCAAGCAGGATTAAAGAAGAGATAATAATTACAATCTGCAAAGGCGTGATAATAGCGTTTAAAAATTCCATTCCCTTGCTGATTTTAATAAAGCCGATTGTTTTTACATCAGCCCCGAACAAAAGCAAAATCAAAGATTCTATTAAAATCAATAAAGCGACACTGGCAATAAGCAGAATAACATTGCTGGCTTTTCTTTTCCTTAACTCCTGATATACAATCCGATTAATCAGCCACCCGAATAAGCCGGCAAAAATTATTGTAAAAACAATTGCAATCCAAAAGTTCAGCCCTAATTGCGAAAATAAAAAATATAAAGCATAAGACGATGCGGCAACCGCTGATCCGTGCGCGAAATGCACAAATTTGCAGGTTGAATAAATCAAAGCAAAACCGGCCGCAACCAGCGCGTAAATCGCTCCCGCTATCAGGCCGTTTATGAATAATTGTAAAAATATGTCCATAGAAATGAAATTTGAAATTGGAAATTTGAGGCTGGTGATTTTTTATATAATTCCCCTCCTTAGAAGTCCCCTCTTGAAGAGGGGGTAGGGGGTGTGTTAGTTGTGCAATAAAATAGCTAACCCACCCCTACCCCTCCCAAGAGGGGAATTATATAAAAATTTAGCAGGTATAGATCACTTCAACAAACCATTAATCCCCTCTGCCAAAGCATCGCTATATTCAACCGTAAAATCAGTCTCAATGCTGCCTGATTTAATTTTAAAATAAACTTTTTTATCGCCTTGATTGTTCAAAAGCAGATTTTTTAAATTTTCCAAAACAGCCGGCGGATAATTATTATTTAAAATAATATGCAAATTTGTTCCGTCAAATTCCAAATATTTTTTATTCTCTTCCCTGCGGACAGCCGGTCCGGCGAAATTGCTTGCCGCTTCATTATTGCTGTTCGGCTCGGAAGAATTAATTCTTGGAAGCTTGTTTAAAACCTGCCCTGTATTATCCAAGATTAATTCAGACGCCGAGTTGCACAACAATTTTATTTCCCGGTCTTTGTCAGACAGCTTTCCCCGGCAGATAACCGCTTTGCCGTCCTGCCATATATTAACAGTGTCTTTCAACAGCCGGGGGAATACAAGAATTTCAATATTGCCTGTCAGATCTTCAATTTTAACAAAAAGCATGGGCTCATTGGAACGCGTATTTATTTTTTTTATTGTTGTAATAATTCCCGCTATATTGACTTGGCTGTCTTTCAAGTGGTCTCTTAAAGCCGCCAAGGGCAATGCTTTGCCGTCTAAAAATTTCTTATAATCAGAAAAAGGATGCTCCGTAATATACAGGCCGAGCAATTCTTTTTCCCACGCCAGCTTTTCCCGCTGTTTTGCCGGCTCGCATTTTTCCAGCTTGACTTCATTGTTGACATTAAGCTCCGGGGCGCCGGCGAACAAGCTGGATTGCCCGTTGTCTTTTGATTTTGCTATTTCTTTGTTGAATTTAAGCAAGCTTTCAATATTTCCCAAAAGCCGGCCGCACTCGCCAAACTGGCTCAAACCGCCGCTCTTGATCAAGCTTTCCAAAGACTTTTTATTCAAATCCTTGTCGCTGACCCGCTCCAAAAAATCAGTAATGTCTTTGTACTGGCCGCGCTTTTTTCTTTCCGCTATTATGGCTTCCGCGATATGGCCTCCGACATTTTTTATGGCTCTCAGCCCGAAGCGGATAGTTTTTGGCTGTTTTTTTTCTGGCGCTAATTTATTTTCCTCCGCGCCGCTTGCTACAACCGTGAAAGAATCAAAAGATTCATTAATGTCCGGCGGCAGAACTTCAATATTCATGTTGCGGCATTCTTCTATTTCAATCGCGACGCGGTCAGTATTCTGCTGGTCGCTGGTTAAAAGCGCCGCCATAAATTCCGTGGGCCAATTGGCTTTAAGATACGCCGTCTGATAGCCGATCATGGCGTAGCATGCCGCGTGGCTCCTGTTAAATCCGTAGCCGGCAAACGGCTCAATAAAAGAAAATATTTTCTCGGCCAATTGGCTGGAGATTATGTTTTTGACGCAGCCGTCAATGAATTTTTCTTTCTGCTCGGCTAAAAGTTTTGGGATTTTCTTTCCCACGGCCTTGCGCAATACATCGGCCTCGGCCATGGTAAAACCGGCTAAATCACGCGCCATTTCCATCACTTGCTCTTGGTAAATCGCCACGCCGTAAGTTTTGGCTAAAATCGGCTCCAGCTTAGGGTGCAGATATTGCGGCTTTTTTCTGCCTCGTTTTCCTGATATATAATCAGGTATCCATTCCATCGGACCTGGCCGGTACAGCGCTACCATGGCAATAATATCTTCAAACTCAGTCGGCTTCAGCTCCCGCAAATATCGCTTCATGCCGCTTGATTCAAATTGAAATACGCCTGTGGTTTCTCCTTTTTGGAATAATTCATAAGATTCTTTGTGGTTAAGCGGAATTTTATCAATGTCAATTTCTATTCCTCTGGTATTTTTAATAATCCTGATCGCCCGTTCAATGATTGTCAGGTTTTTCAGCCCCAAAAAATCCATTTTCAAAAGCCCTAAATCTTCTATCGGATGCAGGCTGTATTGGGACACGATTGTCCTGTCGGAAGACGAGGCGTATTGCAAAGGAACATATTCAACTAATGGCTCCTTGGTGATAAGCACGCCGCAGGCATGGGTTGAAGCATGCCTGGCCACGCCTTCAAGCCGCTTGGCGTAATCAATTATTTTCTTGGCCGCGTCTTCCGTCCGATAAATTTCCTTTAACTCGCTGGTTGTTTTCAGCGCCTGATCTATCTTTGAAAACATCGGTATCATCTTGGCTAATTTATCGCAATAATCATAAGGGTAATTCAACACCCTGCCGACATCCCGGATAGCGGCGCGGGCGGCCATGGTTCCGAAAGTGATTATCTGCGCCACATTGTCTTTGCCGTATTTATTTTCAACATAGCGGATAACTTCATCCCTCCTTGTATCTGCAAAATCCAAATCAATATCAGGCATTTCATTGCGATCCGGGTTTAAGAATCTTTCAAATATTAATCCATATTTCAGCGGATCAATGTTGGTAATGCCGGCTATATAACAAACTAAAGATCCAGCGGCTGATCCTCTGCCCGGGCCAACTACAATCCCGCTATTTTTAGCCCAGTTTACAAAATCCGCTACAATTAATAAATACGAAGAAAAACCCATATCCTGAATAACCTTTAATTCATAATCCATTCTATTTTTTATTTCTTTATCAACTTCCTGATAGCTCTTGCCATACCGCTTAACAAGGCCGTCTTCGCACAATTTTCTTAAATAGCTGTCCCTGTTAAAGCCGGCAGGCACTTCAAAATAAGGCAAGTGGGTCTGCCCTAATTCTATTTCCAGATTGCATTTTTCCGCGATTTTAACGGTATTTTCAATGGCTTCCGGAACATCCTTGAACGTCTCAACCATATCCCGCGAACTGCGGTAAGAATAATCATCGCCAAGCATATTTAAGCGGTCCCTGTCTTCTTTTTTCTTCTTGGTCTGCAAACACAAAAGCACATCCTGGGCCTCGTCATCGTCCTTGTTGATATAATGCATGTCGTTTGTGGCAACTAATGGCGCGCTGAGTTCGCGGCTGAATTCAATCAGCTTTTTATTAACCTCGTCTTGATGCTCCAGATTCGGATGGCTCTGCAATTCAAGATAAAAATCTTCTCTGCCGAATAATTCCTGATACTCTCTGATTCTTTTTTTGGCTTTGTCAATTTTGCCCGCCTCTATCAATCTGGGGATTTCCCCTGCTATGCAAGCCGAGCAGGCAATCAGCCCTTGGCTGCGCTTTTTTAAAACTTCCCAATCAACGCGCGGCTTGTAATAAAATCCTTCCAAATGCGCTATGGCGGTAAGCTTGATTAAATTTTTATAGCCCTGATTATTTTTCGCCAGCAATAATAAATGATAATTTTTTTCGTCTGATTTAGTATTTTTGTCAAATCTTGATTCCGGAGCCAGATAAACTTCAACGCCGATAATCGGCTTGATGCCGGCTTTTTTGCATTTTTGGTAAAACTCAATCACGCCATACATGGTGCCGTGGTCGGTTAAGGCAAGCGCTTCCGCCCCCTCCTCTTTGGCGCGCTTAACAAGATCGTCAATCTTGGCAAGGCCGTCCAGCAGGGAATAATGGCTATGAGTATGGAGATGGATGAATTTCATTTTTTATACATGAATTTATAACGAATCATAAATTCTTGTTTTTTTATTATTTTATAATTGAAAATGTCTTGCATGGGTAAAGTTTATATTATACTTTTTGCTTTTCCGCAGTTTTAGGCATTTTTATCGTTTTGTTGGCGTCAACGAAATGATCATTTACTTTATTTCCTGATATTTCACAGGCTGTTTTTGCTTTAAAAATTACTTTAGATTTATTTTATTGAATATTAAAAAGGCATGGCTACGGTAACTTAATGCCTGCTGTCTGTCAATATAGTATAATATTTAAGATAAAATGGCAAATCAATACGCGGTAAAACTTGTATCATTTGCGCCAAATGATACAAGTAAGAATAGGGCGTTATTGCCAAAAAAAATAAGGATAATTTGCACCAAATTGTCCTTATTTGAAAAATGTAAATTCTATTGAAATATAACCGCCTTTTGGCGCAAATGAAGGTTGTTTTTCGCCTCGCCGCATTCTCTCCACAAAGGACTACGGCGGTTCAATGATTTACCTGCTTACCGCCAATTTTATTCTATCTCCCCCACATCTATTTTCCTAACATCATCATTCGTAATGCCCAGTCCCAGTTCGCGCATAATCCTGAATGCGTCTGACGGGCGGTTGAGGTAAAGACTTTCTACAATTTTTTATGATTTATTTATAGAACTTATAGATAAAATTAAATTAACACGATCTATAAATAATTTTCTTTTAGTTTCTATAATTTCTAATTTTTCGTGAATAGTTATTGTTTCTTGCCGTATTGTTCCTTCTAGTCTTTCCTGTGTCATTGGCATGCCTCTTTGTTTATTCTTAAATTCATTAAGACCTTTTTTTAATTTTAAAATTTGGCGATCATATTTAAGCCAAATATATGGAACGACAATAGACCATCTCAAAACAAAAAATACAGCTACTAAGGATAATCCTATTTTTGCAAATGTAATTAATAAATAATCAAACATATAAAACTAAAAAGATATTTGCTCTTTCCTGTAACCAATTTTGGTCGTAGATGTTAAAAATTTTAAATAATATCTGATGCTGTTTCATTATTTTCTTCCCACAAGTATTTAACATCTATTTCTTTCTTTCGCATAGCCTCACCGCGATATAAATTCATGAGTAAAAGCTCAATTTGACGCTTAATTTCCTTAGCATTAGAAAAAATTGTCGAGGAGTCGTCTACGCTAGAAGTAAGCTTATTATAAAAAATAATTAATTTATCAAAAAAATCATCTAAATCAATAGCTGACGGAATCTGATAATCACTAGAATTTGTATGAATATCTTTATGAGCAAAAATTTTATGCCTTAAGTCTTTCAGTTTATTAATCACCGTTTTATTTTCTTCAACAAAATTTGCTGTTCCTTCTTTGTCTACTTTATATAAAGAAAAAGAATCATCTCTTTTATCAAAAGGATGTAGGACCATCAATACAAAATCAACAAAAAAGGCTCGCTCTACTAGAGGAAAAAATTGTGGATGATATCTTTGTATTTCCACATACTTCTCGGCCATTTCACCTGAAACCACATTCTTTGACCTGCATAAAAAAATCATTTTCCATCCATTATATGACGAAAAGGATTCATAGATATTTGACCTGAAATAATCTGTAATTTTTTTGTGTTCTAAATTTTGATCCATAATTTTATAAATTACCTTCTGGGATTTTATTTAAATCATTGTTTGTAATACCTAACCCCAAATCTCTCATGATATTATAGGCGGCTTCTCCATTTTTTAAATAATAATAGTAACCATCTGCGTCTATATAAAAAGCTTCTCCATTAGCTTCTACTTGTAAAAATATTTTACCGCTATTTTTTTTAGCAAAAGCTTTGTCGTTTTTAATCCTATCTAAATCCTTGTTAGTTATGCCGACACCCAAATATCTCATTATTCTGTATGCTTCATTTCCGTTTGCCATATAATATTTTTTGCTGTCTTTGGGGTATACATAGTAAGCTTCTCCGTGTTCTTCTACCTGTAATAAAATTCTACCTTTTAGCCTATTAACAAAATCCGAATAATCTTTGGTGTCAATTGAAAATCCATAAAACGGGATTTGATTGTGATCTTTATACCATTGATTTCCATATTGAACATAATTATCTTTTCCTAGCGGCTCTATATACTTAATTTCTTGGTCGCTTATATCAACAGATAAAGACTTAACAATCGAAAAAGCCTCCTCGCCAGTTTGATAATGATTTCCATCGCTTCCCCAACCTACAACATTCCCAAAATATATTATTTCTCCATTTATAGGATCTATATACTTGTGGTGAAGAAACAATAAGTGCCCCCATACATTCTTTGGTTTTCTTTTTAAATCAGCATCTGTTATACCAGTTGAAGCTGAAAATCCACCCCAAGACGAAGTAAACCACTTATCTAGTGTCTGGCTCAAAAATTCTGATCCTAAATCTGGGCTATATATCACAAACCGTACATTATCCCTCGGGCTTACCCACCAATATGTGCTGCCATTTTTTACAAATAAGCCACTATACTTATTGAAAATGCTATATTCCTGTCTTTCAAATTCATTTATAGCTTTTTCGTATATGGCATTTTCTATGCCTCGATTTCTAATTACGCTAAGTTCCCAAGGGGCAATTACTGAATCGGAAACATTACCAGATGAATCTTGTAATTTCAATATAAAATATTGATCTGTATTTTCAGATAACATAAATATATCTGGTATTACTATATCTCCTGATATGATAGGTATAAATGATTCGCCTTCAAGCAGCGGATCCGCAAACTTGTTCTCTCCAAAATAGTAATATACTTTTTTTATATATCCTTCTTCCGTGATTTTATCCCGTTGGATTGAATATCGAATATAGCTTTGTTTCAGCACGTCGTTATTTGCGATTTCATAGTCTATATTAAATCCTTTCATGCTAGGAGGGGTAATATCATTTTGAATATTAACTGTTGGTTCTGCCGGCTCAGAAACTTGTTTTATAACCTCCTCTTGATAATGACTCCCCAAAATCCCACTCAACCAATTCTTAATACTATTAACCGACAAAACATAACTCATAGAATTTAAAGTCCCTGCCACAACCATAGTAGGAATACCCATAAACTGCCCGCTTGAATTATAAGAAGCACCGCCAGAATTTCCATGCTCCAACGGCGCGGTACTTTTAATATAATTCTGCGTTCCATCACCACTGCTCCCAAACCCGCTAAAATCCCCTGAAGTATAAGTAATAGTAGATCCGCCAATACTTGGAAAACCAATAACCTCAATCTTATCGCCAAACTGCAAAGCATCAGAATTTGAATCCCAAATATTTATATAAGGATAACTTTTATTAGTTGGATTATCTAAATACAAAATCGCCGCGTCCATATCATTAGAAACAGTCTGATATTTTACTTCCGCTAAATTATAATTTCCCGAAATTCCGAAATTCGGCTCTTGATTTATTGATTCTATAAAACCAATAAAGCAAGTATTCATATACGCTCCCTCAACAACATGCCTGTTAGTCAAAATAATCCCCTTGGGATCAATTATTGTTCCAGACCCGCTAAACCAATTATCGCTTCCGTCCGTGCAAACGATTTGCACCTCCGCGTCAATTTGGTTTTGAGTTATTGCTTGAGAAAAATTAACAGGCACTAATCCTAAAATGAAAATCAAAATTAGAAAAATTGTAAACTGTTTTTTCATAGATTTAATTGATTAATTTTTTATACTTAAAATTTAAATTTTTTTTATAAAGTTATTTTTTAATGAATTTTTTAAATTTTATACCTATTTTTGGAATTCGCACGCCATTTGAAAGATAAAATAAATAATAATAATCTTGACTGGCTTTTTCTACAGAAAATTTACTAATTCTGCAAGATTTTGTGTTTAAATTAAAATCAATTTGACATTCCATAATATTTTCTAAAAATAATTTACAAAACTTATACCATTTATTACCTTCTAAAAAATCCATAGGTAATTTATAATTTTTCAAAAATTCGTTTAATTCAAAATTTAGATCATTAAGTTTAAAGAAATCTTTTTGTCCATTTATCAAATCTCTTTGAATTTCTTTTTTGCTTTTAGCAAAATCTATAAATTTATCAAATTTTCCTGATAAAAATTTAGCTTTTGAATTATAACTTAATCTGCTATGTAAAACCCAACAACAATAAAAACGTAATGTTTCATATTTTGTCTTGTCATTTTCAATAATTTTTCTAATTTCTGCAAGCAAATAAACTATTTCGTATTCTTCTTTAAATTCGGAATGGTTCTGCAAAAATTTTTCTAATTTTTTTAGAATAATTTTATTTTTATTCATAAATAGATTTTATTTTATAAATGTCATTTTTTATTAATTCTATATCTTTAATAATTATTCTATCTATATAATTCTTTAAATATTTATTTATTTTTTCAAGCATTTTTTCCTTTGTCATATTCATATAATTTAATAATTATAAATAATTTATTATTTTTCGTATCTTTTATACAAGAATTCGGCTTTTTCATGTGGCTTATATTTTTGATGATATCGAACTACCTCTTTTCTTGTTGTCTCTAATTGTTCTGTATCAACAGGCTCTAATCTTTCCGACAATCCTTGTTTCCCCCACTTATTAATATCGCCCTCAAATGTACAATTATCCTCATCAATCCACTTATCTGGTGCACAACCAACACATTTAGCCATCTTCTTAATGTATATATGAATATCAGGGGAAATGTTAATTTTTTTTAATATTTGCAATAAACATGCACTTGAAAAAATGACAGATGTTTTTCTTTGAAGATTTATTATATCATTTTTTAACTTGTCAAAATTAGTATATTTAATAATAGATCTTTTTTTTTGCAAATAATAATTCTTTTCTTCATCATCTATGTCTATAGTATTAACACAATTAGTACCTAAAATTTCTACTAAGTCATCAGCTAAATATGTTTTGCCAGCCCCTAAAAATCCATCTATACCAATGAGCAAATTTTTACTACAAATTTCTCTGTTTTTTAATTCGTCTACTAATTGTTCCTTATTATCAAAGTGTTTTATTTTGTCCATAAATTTATTTATATACTCCAAGTATAGCTCCACACTTATCGCAAAGTATTAAAATAATTTTATCCGTGTTGTCCTTTTTAATTTCACCTGTAGAACTATCCAATATTGGTAAATCATAAGATGTTCCATAAATTCCTTCAGTTGAAATTTTACAACAGTGACATTTAATCATTGCACTCATAATTTTTATTAAATTATTTTTTAGTTAATTATTCACTTATTATATCACAAGTTCATCAATAAATCAAGCAACAAAAAGCTAAAATTACATCAAAAAAGGCTCCTCGTGCTGGCGACGCCCTTGCGGGCATCCAATGCCCTTTCGGATATTGACTACACAAGTAATACCAGACGGAAAGCCGTCTTTATACTTGTGTAGTTTTCAACCATGCCTCAAACAAAAAATTCAAGGGTTAGGTTTGCCCTGTTAGATTATTATATCTAATAGGGTTGATAGATTGTTTTATTGTTAATTATAAGTTAGCAAAAAAAGCGGGGAAAGTCAATAAAAAAAGGCCTTTGGCAAAATAAAAAACCAAAGACCTGCATTAATATTATGAGCTTAATCCCATCATTTAACTATTCCCATGCCCTTTTTTTGTTCAACTCCTCCTTTTCCCTAAAAGACTGTTCTAAATCAATATTAAAACGATTTGCAATTGCGCAGATATAAATTATTATATCTGCCAATTCTTCCTCAACTGAGCCAAAGCTGGATTTATGATCAACCTTAATAATCTTGCTTTTCTTTCTAATCGCTTTATAAAGCTCGCCCACTTCTTCTCCTAATAATAAACATTTTTGCAAAACATCCTCTTTGTCAAAATTGCGTTCCGCTTCCAGCCGCCTTACGTAATCTTGCAAATCCTTTAAAGTTGGGTCGCTATTAAGTGTCAGCATAACTATTGTTTTTAAATAATTAACAAAAATAAAAAATCAATCAGCTATTTTGGGATAAAATTATAACAATTTCTTAAATTCCTTGCTCCGCGCATAACTGAAAATGTCTTTAAGATTTCTATAAAGTATCCTATTAACATTAATTGATTTCTTCGGCATACTATTCTTTTCTGAGAGAAGAAAAAGGATTGCCGTTGAAAGACTATGGCGAATATTTAACACTGAAAGTTTTTCCATTATCTCTTTATTCCCCGTGGAATAAAAATCATTTTGCATTTTAGTCATGGAAAATTTAAGTTCCGGCTGAACCACATCTAATCGGCGCTCCTCGCAAATGTCTACTAGCCTTCTGCTTTTTCCTTTTAGAAAAAAATTCAAATCATATCTACTGTCAAAAACATTTACTTCTTTATTAATAGCTTCTTTTCTGTTGCGCCATAATGTTTTTAACTGAGAAAAGTATATCTCTTTATTTTTTTTATCACACTTTAACATTACTGCAATATCACTGGAAAGTTGATGCCCGACCATAGTCATTCTTTTTCTCATATTAAAAAATTTACCTAAGATTTTATTTGCCTCTTTAATTAAACTTGAAATATCATCCTCATTCTCGCAATAACATAAATATAACCCAAACTCAAGATATTTTTCAGTTTTAGCAATATCTGCAAATGGTTCAAAAAAAATATAAGAAAAACAAAATGGCTTGTTGCCGTTTTTAATTTTATAATTTTTTGTCCACTCCAAATCAAAACTCACTATTAATTCTTTAGCTGATTTTTTAAGTTGTTTTTGATAATTCAACATGATAAAACCTCCTTAAACAAAATAAATAGAGATTTTTTAGCTTTAAATCACCTCTACTATTATTATGCCTTAGTTCAAGCGCTTAAGCTGCTAATATGCTTTTGCCAAGATATTTGTTGTAATGATTTTGTTTGTAGGGATTTTTTGCCCAAATATCCTTAATATTTTCGTCCGCTAAATTCCCTAATAGCAAAACCTTATCTATTTGGTTATAAACAGGCCATGCATATGTATTGCCATTAGGATATACTAATAATGAATAACCCTCTACCTCCGCGCCCCATGTCGTGAGAGTAATTTTTGGAGTCCAACCATAAATTTTTTTCGCTTTTTTTATGTCAGCAAAAAGATTATTTGCATCTTCAGTATTAAGATATTCATTTTCAGATAAACCAAGAGCGTTACCTTTAGGAATAGGAATAATTAACTTAAGTTTTACAGCATCTAACACGTCAGCAATCTGGCAAGTAAAAAGAACCGAGTCCTTTGTGCTATTCAATATAACACAAGATAAAGCAATAGGTATATCACAATATTTAAGATGATATATGCCTTTCATTATTTTGTCGTAATCACCTCGTATTGTGGTCGTAATATTTCTAGGACCATCCAATCCTATATTAACAAAGTCCAATCTATTTTTTAAATCTTTTGCGATATCGGCAGTAACAGTAGTTGCATTAGTCGGCAGACCAACAACAAAATCACTATAAAATAATTCTAACACTTGCAGTAAATCTTTTCTTAAAAGCGGTTCTCCTCCAGAGATATAAACTCTAGATACGCCCAGCAAATTATCTCTCATTTTATGAAGTTTTGAAAGAGACGGGTCGGGTATTTTCTCTGTTTCGGAACAAAATATACAAGAAAAATTACAATGTCTGGTTACCTGCAAAATAATGGATAGAGGCAACTCATTTTTAATGAAACTGCCTTGCCTAATCTCAAATCTGCATGAGTTTTGATTAAAAAAAATTTCTTCTTTTGTCTTCATGTTTTTCTCCTTTCAGTTTTAAAAGATCGATTTAAATTTTCAACCATGCCTCAAACAAAAAATTCAAGGGTTAGGTTGACCCTGTTAGATCATTATATCTAACAGGGTTGATATATTGTTTTATTTAATTATAAGTTAGCAAAAAATACGGCATTTTTGTATCCTTAACTGTAATTTTAAAATTCAAACAATTTTAATCGCCTCTCTGCCCTAATAGTTGTTTAATGTCCTCGCTTGTAAACTCTTTTTTGTAATCAATTAATTTTGGATGCCTAATATCTCTTAACTCCTCGTCATAAGTCGCCATTATTTTTCTAACTCTCTTTTTGTAAGCGTCCCAGTTCCGCGTTGAAGAAAATTGTTCAAAAATTTTTATAAACGCCTGTTTGTTTAAATGTCCCCCATCTTTCTTATATTTTTTCTCCAGCTCCCCAGCCAGCCCTGTTTCAAAACTTCCTATAATAAACAATATCTCTTCGTACATTGTGTTTCGGGTTAAATCTTTTTTAGCTAAATTTAATAATTTTCTGTATTCTTTCGCTCTTTCCGCGAACAAAAACTGATACAACATATCCGTGTAAGTCCCATAATGTTTGGCTGATACATATTTCTTTATGCTGTCTGTAAAATCTTTTCTATAATCTTTTGTCTCCTCTCTTGTTTCTTTGAAATCTTTAGAAAGTTGATTGATAAATTTCGGATTTTCTAAGGCCGCGCGCATCACTTGCTTAAACCTTTCTTCTGTTCTGATAAAATATTTTCTTACTTTTTTGCCCAATTCATTGTTCTCAAGCATTGCCGCCTCTTTTGCCATGTCAATTGTTAAAATATATTCTATGCTTCTTACATCTCCGCCTCGCTTTAATTTTTGATTTCCTGAAATTGTGAAGTCAAAATTACCGCGCCCTGATTTTTGATTTGCCAAATCTGGCAAATCAAAATTTTTAGCTTGTTTTAGCTCTTTGTATGGCATCACTTTAAAAAAATCAGTACCCTCCGCAAAATCATATTTTTCTATTCTATCTTTTATCCAGTTAGCAAAAAACTTGCCTACTTTTAGCCATTTATGCAATTCCCGAGCGTTGACAAACCGCTTTTTCTCGCTGCCTATTGATTTTTGAACAACTTTGATATTTATTATTTCGTTCATAAAATTTTTTACAAAAATACCTAAAACATAAAATTCAAGGGTTAGGCTGATGAGTTGTTATTGAATTGTTAAATACAGCATAGCAAAAAAGCGGGGAAATCAAGAATAGCTGTTTAAAAAATCTACGCGCCTTTATTTAATAATCTTACTTTAGCTTCCAATAAAAACTGTGCTTTATCCCGAAGATATTTCATCGGATCTATTTCCTTTGGGAAAAACCCGATTTTCTCCAAACCAATCGCCCTATTGTTTTTGTCCTTAACAATCACATCAAAAGAATGCTTTGCTTCTTCAGAGATATAAGATTTTTTAGGATCATCCCACCACATATTAAGAGTGTTGCCATAGGGATCAATATAAATTTTTATTTTTTCTTTGGCCATACTTTTATGCCTCTGCGCTTGGATTTGGCTGTTAAGTAAGCTGTTACTAGAAAGCCGTCTTGGCTTAAATGCCGGCAAACCGCGCAAATCCAATGCTTGTTAATTTTATAATAATAAAGAAAAATTTCTTTATGTTCTGTGTCTTGATAAACAAATTGAGCTTTTTGAATTGTTTTTAAAACTTCCGGCAATTTATTTTCTAATTCAGCATGCTTAAATTTAACAATGAATTCCCAGTATCTTTTTGTTGTCCTAATATTCTTGCCCAACACGGAGCGAACTTCAAAAAGATTAGCGCTTTGAATAAATTTAGCCATAATAACATTATTAACAAAAAATCGCCTTTATTCTTAACTATAAAATAACAAAAAATACGGCAAAGGTCAAGCTGTCAAACGAGCGATGATATTGGATTAATCAAACGAAGCGCTGTCTTAGTATCAGCGACATCAGTTAAGCGCATTTTACCGTCAGGAGCTATCATTTTCAAACCGTTACATTTTGTAACGGTTTCATCAGACCCCTCATCAATCAAGCGCGTGAACGCGCCATGGCGCGTTCTTACATTCCCGCAATCAACCCTTCACTTTCTCAACAATCTCCCTCAGCTCGTCATCGCTGTAAAAATCAATAATAATCTGCCCGCCCTTGCCTTTTCGCTTTACCTCCACCTTGGCGCCGAAAAATTCCCTAAAAGCAAATTCCTTATCTTTGTCGCCGTAATTGATTTTAATGCGCGCCGCTTTTGTCCCTCCCATAACTCGCGCTTCCTTGGCACAGCCGTCTACGGACAAGCCGCCGCGCGTTATTTTCCTGAACAAAGCCATTTGCTTTTCAGGAGAATCCAAGCCGGCTATTATTTTGGAATGGCCTTCGCTTATTCTGCCTTCTATTAAAGCTTGCTGTATTTCCTCCGGCAGATTAAGGATGCGAAGAGAGTTTGATACGGACGACCTTGATTTGCCGACCCGCCTTGCCATGTCTTCCTGGCTTAAATTAAATTCATCAATCAGCTTGCGAAAAGCCAGCGCCTGCTCAACGGCATTCAGGTCTTGGCGCTGTATATTTTCTATCAGCGCCACTTCCAGCTTCTCCTGCTCTTTTATATCCCGTATTATAACCGGAACCGTTTTTAATCCGAGCGCGCTGGCGGCCATTAATCTTCGCTCCCCGGCTATCAGCTCGTAGCCGCCATTATTTCTGCTGGCTATCAGGGGCTGGATTATGCCGTATTGCTTGATTGACTCCGCCAGCTCATCCATGGGCTGGCCGGCAAAATTTTTGCGCGGCTGAAGCGGATTTGTTTTTATCTTGCCGGGCGCGATGTTTAATATCCTGCCTTTATCATCTTCGCCGGCAATGTCAACCACCGCTTCGCCCTTGGAAGTTTCCGCCATCTTTTTCGCTTTTTGAGGAATAAGGGAGCTTAGTCCCCTGCCTAAACCATTGTTCATAATTTTTATAATAATTATTTAATTCTAACAACAACTCGTTAACCCGTTAACTCGTTAATTTAAAAACTAAATAATTTATTCCAAATTAATAATCTCTCTTGCTAATTTCTCATAAGCCCGCCCGCCTTTTGATTTTGGATCATAATGAAGAATAGACCTGCCAAAACTCGGCGCCTCTGCCAGCCGCACGCTCCTGGGGATGATTGAACGGAATACGCGGTTGGGAAAATACTGGTACAGCTCGTTCATCACGGAAGCTGACAATCTGTTGCGCTTGTCAAACATAGTGATCACGGCTCCCATCACCCCGAGCTCCGGCTTTAAATTATTCTGCACCAAGCCGATTGTTTCCAGCAGCTGCCCCACGCCTTCCAAAGCGTAATATTCGCTCTGGATGGGAATTAATATTTCGTCAGCCGCCACCAAACTGTTGATTGTCAACAAACCCAAAGAAGGCGGCCCGTCAATAATTATATAATCATATTCATCTTTGACGCTTTCCAGAATTCTTAATAATCTGAATTCCCTTTCTTCCATGCCTACCAGCTCAATTCCGGCGCCTGCCAAAGAAACAGTGGCAGGAGCTATTTTTAACCTTTCCTGCAAAGTGCGCTTTATGACTTCATATATTTCCTTTTGGCCGATTAGCGCTTCATACACCCCATGTTCCAAGTTTTTATGGTCAATGCCCATGCCGGAAGTGGCGTTTGCCTGAGGATCAATATCCACTAACAAAACATGCTTGCCCAAATAGCTTAAGTAAGCTCCCAGATTAACAGCGGTTGTGGTTTTGCCGACTCCGCCTTTTTGGTTTACAATGGCGATTATTTTGCCCATGTTATATAATTCAAATCTACGAATGTTATTCAAATGCTTCAAATAATAATTCAATTCTACGAATGTTATTCAAATTATTTTGATAATTAACATTTGAGGCATTTGAATATTATTTGTAGTATTTGAATTATATTTTTATTATACCCTGTCTTCCTGCTTTTGACAATTTTTATTGCTTGCATTATAATAATATCACTAGCAAAAAGGGCTAGTTTTTTGTTATTATTTGCCCAGGTGGTGAAACTGGTAGACACGCGGGACTCAAAATCCCGTTCTGGCAACAGAGTGAGGGTTCAACTCCCTCCCTGGGCACAAAACTTCTGTAAGCGCCTAAAGCGCTGTCATTTCTTAAAAACGACGGCGCTTTAGGCGTTTTTTTGTAGATTCAAGGTTCTACTGCACCACCCTGTATGTATTTAACTACTACATTATTTGGCAATTTAACAACTTCCTATATGATTATTTAAGCTAATTTTGATAATATCGACATGTAGCAATTAAATTTCAACACTTATATTACTTATTATTAAGGTGGTGCAATAGGTATTGATTCTAGTTTTCCGCTGCGATCATTGACTTTTACGGCTTAGTTTGCTAAGCTGATTTGAAGTTTGGAAATAGTGTTATTTACATGCCTTAACAAAAAAAGGAGGGAAGAAAAATGAAATGGAAAAAAATAGGATCGTCGTTCTATGAAATAACCGAAAAAAAGGATGCTGAAATAAGTCTTCAAAGCGCAAAAAATGAAACATTTAATCCCTTTTTTAGGGGAAGGCACTTTAGTATAGTGGAAAACCTTCTCGAAAAAGGAGAAATAAGCTTTGAAGAATTAGAAATTTCACCTGCTGAATTTAAACAATTAGAATATAGTGTCAGGTTGTTAATAAAAAATGAGGACACTCCTCGCAGATTAGATTTTAGAGAATTCTGTCCTTGTTAATAAAAATGCTACCAAACTCAAAAAGGGCTATACGATCGCATAGCCCTTTTCTTTATTTTCAATTTATTTTTAAAGTACTTAAAACAATTCAATATAATTATCTAGCATAAAGAACCTTACCCTTTTTAAAAATATCTTGAAAAAAGAAATCGCCTAAATCAATGCGATTCTTAATTTCTTTTGGAGTATAAACCAGCGGCTCTAAAGGAATATCGCTTTCTGTCTTCATTAAAATTTCCTTAATTCTCTCTACTCTTTTTTTTCTGCTTTTTTTAATAATCAACAAATCAATATCGCTGGACGGCTTTGGCTTGCCATAAGCAAAACTGCCGAAAAGAATAATTTTTTCCGGATTATAATTTTTAACAATCTGCTTGGTGATTCTTTTAATTTCTTTTTGAGCGTCCATATTTTTAAAACATTACTCCGCTTTCGCTTTGCTGTCAAACAAATCTTGGACAAAAACGCTGATTGCCGTGGCAACCGGTATGGATAAAATGGCGCCGACTACTCCGGCTACTTTAAACCCGATCAGCAAAACCGAAATGCTTACGATAGGATTAAGCCCTACCGCTTTCTGCATTATCTTCGGCACCAAAATATTATTCTCCACCAATTGTATAATATAGTATAATCCGGCCACGAACAAAGCCAATGTCGGCGACTGGGTGAATGCCAGAAAAACAGCGGGAATCGCGCCCAAAAGAGGCCCGAGATACGGCACGAATTCGGTCAAGCCGGCGATCAAAGCCAGCACCAGCGCGTATTCAACGCCTAATATTGAAAGTCCGGTATAAGTTAAAATAAATATAACCAAGCTTAAAATAAGCTGTCCGCGCAGCCATAAGCCGATTTTTTTCTGCATGCGGTTTATCAGCTGCATGATATACGGCTGATGCTTTTCCGGCGCTATTGACCAGACTAATTTCTTGATGGCGCTTTCCTCAACCACCATGTAAAAAGTTATTACCAAAATCAAAAAGAAAGAAAAAATTCCGCCGAAAATGCTGGAAATGGTGGAGAATACCCCGCCGGCGGCCTTTTGCAGATTAGAGCTTACCGAACCCAAGCTGTCTTTTATATTATCTAAAATTCCGTGCTGGGCCGAGTATTCTTTCAGCGCGGAAAAAGTGGATATAATTTTCTCAAGATATTGCGGAAAATTCACTGATATTTCGCCGATTTCCTTGGCTATGGGCGGAATTATCAAATATATAACCGAGCCGATAACGCTTAACATCACGAAATAAATAAACAATATTGACAAGCTCCTGGGCAGTTTCTTGCGATGCATCCAGTCAACCCATGGATCAACCGCGCTGGCTAAAATCAAGGACACGAAAAGAATCGCTAAAATATCTTTGATTAAATACAAAAAATAAAGCAGCAAGAAAACCAAAATAATCTTGATTATGGTAAATGTCGTAATATTAATGCTAATCGGCTTTTTGTTTATTTCCATAATGTTTTAAACAGGTATTTCAATGCCTGTTGTTTTTATTTCTTGAATAAGCGAATCGTATTTGTCTTGAAAATCCTTTGGACTAAAACCGATTGGCTCAATAGTATATTTTATATCAAAAATTTTTCTTTTAGACCATAAATATTCTAAAGCGCTCCATGCATCTTTAAATTTAGGGGAAATAATGCATAAATCAATATCACTCCATTCGCGCTGCCTGCCTTTGGCAAAAGATCCGAAAAGAATCACCTTTTTAACAGGCAAATCGTCTTCTTGAAGCGTTTTGACATATCTTTTAATTTCCGCGCTTACTTTTTTTGGTATTTTTTTTCTATGCATAAAAATAATTCTTTAATAATTTTTAAATTTTTTTCAGTGTATTCTTTGGTGCATTTTTTATAAAAATTATATTTAATCTCGCTATAACGGCCTGCTATGCTAAAATCAGTAATAGTTCTAAGGTGTTTTATTTGCTCTTCGCTTAATTCTAATTTCGCCAGTAATGCCAATCTTTCTAAATCATGAATAAGCGGCGCCGCTTTATTTATTTGCTTAATAACCAATCCTTTAATTATTTTTTCCAAAGCAAGATGCCCGAAAAAAAAGGCAGGAATCATAATGCTTATTATCAAATAAAACTTTAGCCGCATCAAGATTTTTTTGAGCGGATTGTTTCCAATAGTCCATTTGCTCATTCAATTGCTTCTGCATATTGTAAATATACCAAATACGCGCATTTCTGTCAAAACAAAAACACGAAAACACTCGGCTTCGCCTCAAAACACGAAAACACTTTTTAATATTAGTGTTTTCGTGTTTTCGTGTTTTCGTGTTTTCGTGTTTTCGTGTTTTCGTGTTTTCGTGTTTTCGTGTTTTCGTGTTTTCGTGTTTTCGTGTTTTCGTGTTTTCGTGTTTTCGTGTTTTCGTGTTTT
>Ga0180732_1000227_pt1 | contig 53576 bp, 40 predicted proteins | sample KR11_01MetaG_FD_148674 | JGI IMG/M metagenome (GOLD analysis project Ga0180732, IMG submission 148674) | Groundwater microbial communities from the Olkiluoto Island deep subsurface site, Finland - KR11_0.1 MetaG | ecosystem: Environmental > Aquatic > Deep subsurface > Groundwater | place... | reverse complement strand
ATCGCCCTGAGCCGAGAGATGGCTGGCGAGATTGCTCAGCGACATTGCCAGATCAGGCAGGTAAGCCGCAGGTTGGGTCTCGGCGAGTTGGCGACGAATTTTCACCGCCTCCCGCGCATACGCCAGCGCCTCGGTGCGGGACTGGGCGTCGCCCTGAGCCGAGAGATGGCTGGCGAGGTTGTTCAGCGACATTGCCAGGTGAGGCAGGTAGGCCGTAGATTGGGTCTCTGCGAGTTGGCTATAAATTTCAAGCGCCTCCCGCGCACATACCAGCGCCTCGGTGCGGGACTGGGCATCGCCCTGAACCGAGAGATGGCTGGCGAGATTGCTCAGCGACATTGCCAGATCAGGCAGGTAAGCCGCAGGTTGGGTCTCGGCGAGTTGGCGACGAATTTTCACCGCCACCCGCGCACATGCCAGCGCCTCGGTGCGGGACTGGGCGTCGCCCTGTTCCGAGAGGCGGTTGGCGAGGTTATTCAGCGACAATGCCCAATAAGGCAGGTAGGCCACAGGCTGTGTTTCAGCGAGCTGGCGATAAATTGTCACCGACTCCCGCGCACACGCCAGTACCTCGGTGCGGGCCTGGGCGTCGCCCTGTTCCGATAGGCTTTTGGCGAGATTGTTCAACGACATTGCACGTTCGAAATCCGATTGGTTGGGCCGATTACGAAGCGTTTGGCTTACCTCTACCTGAAGATCCACCAAGCATATGGAAGACTCAGGCAACCTGAGATTCTGCGCCAGGCTTTGCTGTACTGTAAATGACAGCCGTTTCCATGCCTGTGCCAAGAGCTTTCCCAATCCGGGCATACTGGCATCAGCTACGTCAACAGCTCTTTGCCCTTGTGTTGACCAGACATCAGCCAGAGCGCCAACAATGGTTTCCTCTACTTCTACTGGAAGAGCAATGCTGCCAACATAACTCGCGCAGAACCTTCCCAATACCACCAAACTGCTTTCTACTGCGTGTTCCAAAGCAAGCTTCGCAATTGCCCCACCCCTTGCTTCTCCCAAGCGGCAAAGTAACAGCCATTCTGCCAGCATATCCGGTTGCAGAGGAGCAATCCCTGGTCGTCCGGGATAACAGTGTGCCAGACTGACTGCCAATTCTACGGGCAATTCCATGCTTTGGAGCAAACGTGATGCCTCGCCTATCGAAGGGCAGCCGCCACAAAGGGATAACAAGGCCAGTACATCGCTCCAGTCGGTATATGAGATTTGCGAAAGGTCGCTGGCGGCGTGTCTCCAATAGCGCCATTCGCGATTGATCTGTTCATCGAGCAAAGATCGTGCGCTAGCTGGGCGCTGTCCGTCCAACGCCGCCAAAGCCGTAAGCTGGATGTAGAGTGGACGTTCATAGAGGGACAGTTCAAATGATGGAACATAATACGTATCAGGCACCGTACGTCCCATCGCTTCAGAGAAAGCCTGTATAGACGCCCGGTAAACCGCCATGCGGGTTTCGGTATCATCTGCAATTGGTGGGATGGCCATTGGACGGGTAGTGGCTGGACCGTTTAACAACATGCTGACATGTTCGTCACCGGTCAGATCAGTCCACCATTCGCCAGCGGTCCGTGCCAGCAGGATGATACGCAAATGCAGGAAGGGGATCGCTTTGAGCTGTACTAAACTCTCTTGCAGCAAGGCGCGTATTTCGTTGGCGCGGGTTTCAGCATAATCAAGTACTACCAGACATGGTACATTGGCTTCAAGCAGGGTGCGCCAGCATTCAATCCACTTTTCCGGTTTATTGTCAGCCAGCCAATGGACGCGCCATCCTTTTTTCTGGAGTATTCCGCCCGCCTCCAAGGCCAGACGTGTCTTTCCCGTGCCAGCTGGTCCGACATAGGTGCATAATTTGACCGGATGATCAATCAGCTCGGCCCAACCCAACAAATTGTCCAGCACTGGTTGTCGGGTCGGATAATATGGCACCACTGCCGCTGTAGCTTGCAGCAGTAGCGAGGGAGAGAGTCCCCACTCGGGACGGTACAGGGGTGTTGCCGGCGGAGATAGCCAATCAGGCAGTAGATTCGTTGACTGCGGTGAATCCAGGAGTGGGAGTGGTTTCTCCGGGGTACTACGCATGGGCAACTGGACTGCTGTAATAAGTGTTTGAGCCGTTTGCTTCCAGTTCCAACCCTCCCGGTCAATCATGTCACGCAGGCGACGAGCAGCGCGCTTGGCCTCAACGGGATTGCTCGCCAGCTTGTTGATGGCGGATACGACCGCTTCCACATCCTCCGGCCGATGATTCTCCTCTTCCGTAGTTTGTGGCATATGACCTGCAATATCCAGAGCATGGATACAAATACCCTGGCCCTGATTCTGGAATTCGTCACGCAGCAACTCGTACAGGCCAGAATTTTTCCCCAAGATCAGGGGGACGCGGGCCGCAATGGCCTCCCAGCCGGTGAGGCCAAAACCCTCATGCCATGATAGCATCATGGCAAAACTGGAACCAGCCAGCTTACGATAGTACTGCCCCCTGTCTTCGCTGTACGGTAACAGCTTGACATCGAGCTGACTTTCCGCCCACACTTGCAAATCGCAACGGATATCGGCCTCATGTTCTGGATCGATTCCCATTAGATTCATACAAGGACTCTGCGTTAGCGTTTGTGGGAATCCGGCATGACGCGCCCGTTTTGCTGCCTCGGCAAAACCACGTAACGCGAGGCGGCCCTGTTTAATACGGTCATCTTCTGGAGAGAGTCTACCGGCCGCAAAACCAGAAAAATAGTTGGGAGGCGTTTCCGGGCAATGTACGCCATGTTCTGCTGGGTCATCCAAACCGGGCACCAGCAGAGTAACTGGTGGCGGGTTCATCTCGGTACTTAACAGATCTTTTAATTTTTTAGTCAGAAGAGGCCCAACCGCCAGGCAAAAATTTGCCTTGGAAAACATGCGTCGCTGTTCTTCTTGCTTGTCTTCTGCGGATTGGCTGCTCCCCTTCTTATATCCCTGGTATGCTCCGTGAGCCATATGATGAATCAGCGCAGCTTGACCGCCGAGGGTATTTCGTAACTGCAGGGCCAATGGTCCTGTCTTGTCATCATGTCCGAGCCAGATAATATGGCCTAACTCATGCTCGACGAGTACTTTTCCGATGTCTTCAACGACTGAATCACCGAAAGTTGCGTCGGCATGACCCAAGCCGATGATATGGACTTGGTAGGATCTTTTCGCTGTTTCAATTTCATCTTCGGTCGCGTGGGGAACGATACAAAAGACATCAAAATCCCGATCAGTCTGGATTCCCAGGGACTTGACAAGTTCACAATTAAAAGCGTTGATACCGCCAAATCGTGGTCCCCATGCGGTAGCTAGAGCTATGAGTGCGTTTTTCATGCTTCCTTCAGGTTTCATTGGTCAAGCACGTAGGCTCAACAGTGAGGGTCATGTCTTGAAAAATCATTTTTCAGGCAAAAAGAAGCAACCATGATCACAGCCCCAGAAGCTGATAGATCCGCTTCATATCCACACTCTCGCGAACGGTTGCAGCCAGGCGGTCGAAGGCAGGTTCCAGATCGTAGGGGGCGGGGATACCGGGTAATGGTGATAACCCTTTACGCTGGCGCAGGCGGTTGATGAACCAGCGGCGAAAGGGGTCGGAATCGAAGATCCCGTGCAGGTAGCTGCCCCAGATCCGGCCCGAGGCATCTACGGCACCACATCCGGTTCCATCGGTGAAGGCAAGCGTTGGCAGCAAGTCGGTCTGCGAGCGGCCATGATGGATCTCGTAGCCATGCACTGGCTGGCCGGACTCTGTATGAACGCCGGACTGCCTGACCAGCCTCTTGTCGGCGGCCAGCACCGTGGTCATGGGCAGCAGTCCAAGACCGACAATCGTGCCCTGGTTGGACTCGATGGCCAGCGGATCTTCGATGCTTGTCCCCAGCATCTGATAGCCGCCGCAGACCCCGATGATCTCACAGCCCGCCGCCGCCTGTTGCTGGATGGCTGCCGCCAGTCCGCAGGAGGCAAGGGCGGCCAGATCATGGATCACGTTCTTGGAACCGGGCAGGATAATGGCCTGGGGATATCCTAAATCCTTCGCCCGTTCCACCACCCTGAGATAAACATCGGGTTCAGCGGCCAGGGGTTCGATATCGGTGAAATTGGAGATATGGGGCAGACTGATCAGGGCAATCTCCACATGGTCGCCTGCGGGCCGATCGCCCTGAAAGAGGCCCGCCTTGAAGGAGACCGAATCCTCCTCGGGGATACCCAGGTTCTTCAGATAGGGAACCACCCCCAGCACCTCGCGGCCGGTATGGGCGGTCACATAGTCGTGGGCCGCCTGCAGCAGTGAGGCCTGACCCCGGAAGCGGTTGACCACAAAGCCTGCCACCAGCGCCCTCTCCCACTCGTTGAGCACCTCCATGGTGCCGACAAAGGAGGCATAGACCCCGCCCCGGTCGATATCGCCGACCAGCAGTACCGGGGCCTGGGCGTATCGGGCCATCCCCATATTGACGATATCGTGCCGTTTGAGATTGACTTCACCCGGCGAGCCCGCACCTTCCAGCAGGATCACATCGTAATCGACGGCCAGACTGTCATAGGAGGCGTGAGCCGCCTGCATGGCCGTTTCCTTGTAGCGGAGATAGGTCATGACATCCATGTTGCCCACCGACCGCCCGTGGACAATGATCTGACTGCCGGTATCGGAGTTGGGTTTGAGCAGCACCGGGTTCATGCGCACGTCCGGGTCGAGACGGGCGGCCTGGGCCTGCACCACCTGGGCCCTCCCCATCTCCAGCCCGTCACGGGTGACAAAGGAGTTGAGCGACATGTTCTGGGCCTTGAACGGGGCCACCCGCACCCCGTCCTGGAGCAGGATCCGGCACAGGGCGGCGGTGAGCACCGATTTTCCGGCATTGGAGGAGGTACCCTGGAACATCAGGGGACGCGCTCTTTTCGGGACAGGATTCCTGGAAGATTTCCCCGGAGCCGCTGGACGCGCTTGCAGGATCTCGCTCAGGGCCTGGAGCAGCAGACTGTTTTCCTTCTCAGTACGCACGGCAATCCGGAAATAGCTGGCATCCAGCCCGGTATAATTGGAGCAGGTACGGATCATGATCTTCCGTTCCAGCAGCTGCCCGGCAAGGATGCGGGCGTCGCTGCCATCCTTCAGGCGCAGCAGCAGATAATTGGCGGCGGAGTCAAAGAGCTGCAAAGCGGGAAAAAGTTGCAGATCCAGTACCAGCTTCTTGCGCAGTTCCCGGCAGTAGACCCGCGTCTGCTCCCCATATTCCTCATCGGCCAGGGCCCTGACGCCCACGGCCTGGGCCAGGGTGTTGACAGTCCAGGGCGGCAGATGCTCGCGCAGCAGACGGGCAATGGGAAGTGGAAAGATACCGAAACCCAGACGCAGACCGGGGATGGCATAGAACTTGGTCAGGGAATGGAGACTCATGATGTTATCGGCGGCAAAAGCGACGCTTTTTCCATCCACGACAAATTCAAGAAAGGCCTCATCAATGAGAAACAGGGTAGCCGGATGTCCCTCGGCCAGTCGGATGATCTCTTCTGGATCAACCAGCGCCCCGGTGGGATTATTGGGGGAGCCGATCACCACCAGTTCCCCGCCGGTGAGCAGTGGGGAAAGCTCCTGGGGCTGGAGCGTGAATCCGCGCTCAGCAGAGAGCAGGAAGGGACGAACGGTCATCCCGGCAAGCTCCATCACCTTTGTATAATCGATATAAGAGGGAGAGGGGATCAGGGCCTGGGCGCAACCAAGGAGTTTCGGCAGCTGATAGAGCAGCTCAGTGGTGCCGTTGGCCACCAGCACCGACTCCGCGGGAACCTGATAGCGCTCGGCAATGGCCTGCACCAGCTTGCCGGCATAAGGATCAGGATAATGAACCAGCGAGGCCACCTCGGAACTGATAAGCGGACGCAGCCACTCCGGCGGACCCAGAGGATTGATATTGGCGCTGAAATCGAGCAGTGTAGCCACATCTATGCCCATGTCCCGAGCCAGTCCATGGACATTGCCGCCATGGCCGGTGACGCCATATTGTGAAGGAGAGATTTTGTTCTTCATTGGGTATTGACTCCGAAGGTCATGGCAATGGCAACCATCATCTCGGTGAGTTCACAGACCGCGCCCAGGGTATCTCCAGTGGCCCCGCCGATTCGGGCGCGGCACCACAGGGAAAACAAAAGCACGGTGGTAAAGACGGCGACGAGAACGACCAGAGACATCCGCCATCCGCTACAGGAGAGGACTCCTGCCAGCAAGGCAAAGGACCAGAGCGCGGCCCAGCGGCTGGAAGGCGAATAAAAAAGGCGCCCCAGCCCCTCGCCTTCTCTTGCGTAAGGCAGGAAGGCCATGGTCACGACGATGGCGCAGCGACCGGCCAGGGGCATAACGATAAGGGTGGCAATCAAGGTCGGAGCGCCAAGAGAAGAAAGAGCCGCATATTTACCCAGGAGCACCACGACAATGGCGATCACGCCCATGGCCCCGGTGTGGCTGTCGCGCATGATCTCCAGGATACATTCACGGGGACGGGAGCTGAGCAGGCCGTCGCCGCTGTCAGCCAGACCATCGAGATGCAGACAGCCGGAGATCGCGGCCAGCAGAACAATGGCGGCCATAGCTAAAACAGACGGCGGGAAGAACGAAATGAGGCCGGAGATGAGCGTAGCGCAAGTCAGACCAATCAACAGCCCGATCACCGGGAACCAGGCCAGACTTGCGGCAAAAAAGCGGCCATCATATTCACAGCGCCAGGCCAGCGGCACAATGGTCAGAAAACGGAGAGCTGCCAGAAAGCTTGCCAGCGGGAACTTAAGCGTATCCGGAGCCCACGCCTGCCTGTTCTTCCCCTGTTCGCTCACGTCTTACTTGTCAGCCCCGGCAACCGCAGCCTCGGCAAAGGTCGCCACCTCAGTGAGCACCGCCACAGCTGCCTCCACCAGATTCATGGCCAAGGCTGCGCCGGTCCCCTCACCCAGTCGCATATTCAGGTCGAGCAGCGGTTTACGTCCCAGTTTTTCATGCATGGCGGCGTGCCCCGGCTCCATGGAGCGATGGGCGCAGATGATATAATCACGGACAAAGGGCTCGATGGCATAAGCAACCAGGGCTCCAGCCGTGGAGATAAAGCCGTCGACCACGATCGGCTTTTGGTTGGCGGCAGCCCCCAGGATCAGGCCGGCAATGCCGCCGATCTCGAAACCGCCAACCTTGGCCAGGACATCGAGGCCGTTTCTGGCATCGGGCATATTCACGGCCAGAGCCTTGATGATCACCTTGGTCTTATGGCTCAACTGGGCGTCATCAAGACCGGTCCCCCGACCCGTGAGTTCCTCAACCGACTTGCCGGTGAACACCGCGGCAATGGCAGTGGACGGCGTGGTGTTGCCGATACCCATGTCGCCGGTGCCGAAGACATCAATGCGTCCGGCCAGCTCATTGGCGATATCAATCCCCGCCTCCACTGCCATCTGGGCCATAGTCCGGCTCATGGCCGGACCGACGGCGATATTATCGGTGCCCATGCCCACTTTCTTATTGATGATCTTGCCCGCTGCGGACAGCTCTCGAAGATCAGCCGCCACACCCATGTCCACCACAATCACCTCGGCCCCGGCCTGTCTGGCCAAGGCATTGATGCCCGCCCCGCCGTTGACGAAGTTATAGACCATCTGCGGCGTCACCTCAGAGGGAAACTTGCTCACCCCCTCGGCCACCACCCCATGATCCCCGGCCATCACCACCACCGCCTTTCGCTTGACCGCAGGCATCATGGAGCGGGTCATCCCAGCCAAATCAAGGGCCAGATCCATGAGATCGCCAAGGGCCCAGTGGGGCAGGGCCAGCTGATCAAGGCGCTCCTTGGCGCGCTCACGGGAGATACTGTCTTGCGGATATATTCTTTGCAGGGTTTTCTCTAAAAGGCTCATGGTATGAATTACGAATTAGAAATTAAGAATTAAGAATTATCTGGTTTCCATGCGGCACAAGGGAACCAACCCTAGGTTATTTATACGAAGCTCACATTATTTCAGGCGCAGGGGGATCCCGCAACTGACGAGGTAGACCTCAGACGCGGCTGCGGCTATCATCCGGTTGCAGCGGCCCACCAGATCGCGGTAAACTCTGGCTGCTGCATTGTCCGGGACAATCCCCATTCCCACTTCATTGGTGACACAGATCACTGTTCCCTGATGGATGGATGCAGCCTCAGTCAAGAGATCACACTGACGGCGCACCTCAGCATCACCAAACAATTTCTCCGACATATCAGCATGATACAAAAGATTATTCACCCAGAGGGTGAGGCAATCAATCAGGCAGACTGGAGAGTCCTGATGCGATCGAAGGATGGCGGCGATATCCGTCTGTTCTTCAACGGTCTGCCACTCTGCTCCTTCACGCTCCTCACGATGGCGGGTAATACGCTCATCCATCTCGGAATCAACTACCGGACAGGTGGCGATAAAACAGCGCGGGCTGGGAAGCGACTGCGCCAGTTGCAAGGCATAATCACTCTTGCCGCTTCTGGCCCCACCCGTCACCAGGATCAGTCTACCCATTAGCATCTACTCCCTAAGTTGAAACCGGTCAGCACTCCGCCGCCATCATACAGGTCAATGGTGCTGTAATGGCCCTTGGCCACCTGAAAGAGAAGACAATCCTTCTGGGACAGTCCAAGGAGCCCACAGATCAGGGAGCGGATCACCCCGCCATGGGCAACAAGAAGCATAGTTTGGACATCCGAGGCCAGCAGACGATTTTTGACAGCATCCATCCGACTGGCAAACCCGGCTGTCGCCTCGCCATCGGGGAAGCAGAAATCAACTGCACCGGAGGCCCAGTCCTGCACAAGATCCGGGTCCTGCGCCTCGATCTCGGCAAAAGTCTTCCCTTCCCAGCGTCCGAAATCTATCTCACGCAGATCAGGGTCAAGCTGCATCGGCAGCCCCAGATCCAGCAGACGGGCAGACTCAGTGCAGCGCAGCATGGGGCTTACCAGCATGGCATCGATCTTCATTGTGCCAAGGTTTGGCCGCAGATCGAGGATCTGCTCCCTGCCATCCTCGGAGAGGGGGACATCGCTTGAGCCGACATAGCGGCCCGAAAACCCGGTCCGGCCATGACGGAGAAGGATCAGGCGCATGAACAGCTTTTATCTTTATCCAATTGATACTTACCGGCATAGCCCCGGGGGGTTACCATATGACCATTCCAGACAAAGGTGCTGGCATTGCCGATGATGACCGTCGACTGCATGCCGATATCGGCATCGAGCATGGCGCCCAGGGTGGTCAGGGTAATGACCTCATCATCGCGGGTGGCGGCGGTGACAATGCCCACCGGCGTAGTGCTCGGACGATGGCTAAGGAGAATCTCCCTGGCCCGCACGATATTCTCCGTCCGCTTCTTCGATTTGGGATTATAGAGGGCAATGACAAAATCAGCCATACCCGCGGCTTCCAGACGCCTTTCAATCAGCTCCCAGGGAGTCAGCAGATCAGAGAGGCTGATGGCCGCAAAATCGTGCATCAGCGGCGCTCCGAGGCGGGCCGCACAGCCGTTGACCGCGGCAATGCCGGGGATTACCTCGATGGCAAGTCTACTCTCCCTTTGCGCCGCCATCTCAAAGACCAGACCGGCCATGGCATAGATTCCCGGATCACCGCCGGAGACCAGGGCCACCCGCTTGCCGCACTCAGCAAGATCCAGGACCTTGGCGCAACGATCCACCTCCTGCATCATGGTCGAAGAGAGAACCTCTTTGCCCACAAGCAGCTCAGGGATCAGATCAAGATAGGTGCGATAGCCGACAATCACATCGGCCGCAGTAATCGCCTTGCTGGCCGCAGGAGTCAGGTGGTCAAGCCCCCCAGGACCTGTGCCAACCACGCTGATCATGCCTTGCTGACCGTGGTTTTCGCCATGTCCGTCAACTTCTTTTCGGCCACAGCCGCAGTTACATCCTTCCATTTTATCTTCCTTACTATTAGTTGTCCCGGGGTCGTGCCATCGCCTGCCGCCAGCATGGCCGCAGGTTCCGCGACCCCTTTGGCTCCGGTTGCGGCCATCACCGCAGACGATGTGGATATTCCCTCAACCTGGTTGAGTTCATCCTTGGTATAAAAACGGATGGGCAGATTATTTTCCCTGGCAAACTGGAGCAGCCCGGCCTCATCCGCTTTAAGATCAATACTGGCAATTCCGGCAATGGCGGAACGCTCCAACCGGTATCGAGCACACAACTCCGTTACGGCCCGCTCAAAATCAGTAGCACTGGCCCCCCGGTTGCATCCCAGTCCCAGGTAGAGATTACAGGGGCAGAGCACAAGGGCTTCAGGGTGCTCGAGGGGATCGAAGGTCCCATGGGAAAGAATAATATCCGCCAGGGCCGGCTCAGTCACCACCTTGAAATCAGCAGGCAGGCTGCCGCATTCCAGAGTTGAAAAAAAACTCACCCCGCCTTCATTGACCAGTTTCGCGGAAAATCCGGTCAGACGCTGCGGATTCTGTACCCGCAGATCATTCTCCGTTGCCCATAAATCAAGGGCTGTATGGCCGGTTACATCCGAGGCAGTGGTGATCACCGCCGTACCTCCAGTGATCGCGGCCACCTTGTGAGCCAGCCCGTTACCACCGCCCAGATGGCCGGAAAGCAGACTAATCACAAACTGCCCCTTTTCATCGAGGACGAGCACGCAAGGGTCAGTTTTTTTATCCCGGCACAGGGGAACAATGGCCCGCACAACAATACCGGTTGCCATGACACAGATCAGACCGTCATAATGAGACCAGATCTTCTGTATGGTTGACACAATACCACCTGTGATCTCGTAAAGTTCACAGTTCTCAAGACCGGCAACGATTCTGCCTGCCATTTCCCTGCCCCCCCGTGTCAGGGCAATAACAGCTGTCTTCACACTTATTCCCTGCTTATTTTCTGGTTCATATCAATATCGGATCGAGATCAAAACAAAAGGGCAGTATTTTAAGGCAAGCATTTAAGACGGTAAACCGACATAAATCAACACTAAAGAGATAACAAATAGCCATGCCCCGCAAAAAGGCATCCTTCACACTTAAAAAATAACACTATAACAACAAAGAGATAAAGAACTTTTTTTCAAAAAAAAGGACTTGAAGTTTGACTTAAAAAAGCATTAATGATATATAGACAAATTGGTTTGATAAGTTTTAAGCTGATTTTTTTCAAAGGATGCCTTAAAAAAATCAGACTTTTTGTTGAGTGGGACGGATTGACCGTTCGACGATCTCAAGGCACCCCTCTCAAGTTTGACTCAATCAGGATACATAAAAATCATGAGCACGCAAATTCGTCTGTCACACATTTTCACCCGATGTCTTATTACCTGCAGCGCACTTGTTCTGCTGAGCACGTCTACTCTTTACGCGGAAACAGTCAGTGTCAAATCAGATGGCATCAATGTACGTACTGGCCCCAGTACTGATGATCAAATAGCCATGGAACTTTTTCAAGGATACCCTCTGAAGATCGTGGAAAAGAAAGGAGATTGGTTGAAAATCTCTGACTTTGAAAATGACAGCGGTTGGATTCACAAGACGCTGGTGGGCCCCGGTAACACCCTCATTGTTAACGCCCAAAATACAATAAATATGCGCTCCGAGCCGTCAACCAATAGCGCAATTGTCGCCAATATCGAGCGCGGAGTGGTCCTGACCAAGATCTCCTCAAAAGGTGACTGGGTCAAGGTAAAACACGCCAAAGGCACAGAAGGCTGGATCCACAAAACACTCCTCTGGCCCTGATTCCAATATCCTTCCCCGGTATTAATCGGGTGATGAGAACCATCATTTTTCTCTTCACCCGATTCCTACCCCCTCCGCATCATTCCACCTGAACCACAAATCATCCAATCACACCTTAAACACTTGCCTTAGCCGCTGATAATGTTTATTCTGGCGAAATAGTTTGCGTACTGTTCAATGGCCGTAACGGAAAAGATTCTCTAACCATTTCGTCACGATGCCTTATGCCGTTTTTGCTGAAAGCAAATATTCTTCAGTTTCAGCGGCTTAACACTTTTAGCATCACTATCCAGCAGAATCAGTCATGATCAGCATTGCCACTCTCGGGCCCGATGGCTCAGCCGGTTGTCAGGCCGCACGTAAATACGCCACTGACGCCATTCTTCGCTTTTACAACCGGATTCCTGACATTATCAATGCCTTCATCAGTGAAGAAACAGATCTGGCACTCATCCCTATCTACAATACCCGGGAAGGTGAGATCAAAGAGTATTTCCGCCTCATGGAACAACTCGAAGAAGGGTACTGGATTGACAATATTGTCCTCCCCATTCATCTGTCTCTGGGCGCCCTGCAACAACAAGACGGAACGAGACAGATAAAGACCATCGTAGGTCGTGGCTCGGTCTTCAAGCAGTGCGAAGACTTTATAGCAGAATACTACCCAACGGCCACCCTGATGACAGTCCAGGATATCGACGTGGCCCTGGCCGATATCAAGAACCGTAATATCCTGGATCAAGCAGTTATTGAATCGGAAGAGCTACTGCACCGACATGGCCTGGAAATCATAACCAGGGAAGTTGTCCCTCATAACCGCACCCGTTTTGCCGTCCTTGGTTCAAATTTGGCCATCCAGACTGGTTATGACGCCACTGCCATCATCACCCGACCCCTCAAAGACCGGGTTGGCGTTCTTGTTGACATTCTCGGCGAATTCACCCGTCGCGGCATCAACATTCTGGATCTTCGTTCGGAAAACGACATCAGGACCCAGAAGTTGCAGATTTACATCGAGGTGGAGGGCCACATCGGCGACGAACGCCTCAGCCGCGCCCTGGAAAGTATCGAAAAGAATATCATCCAGGAAGAAGATTGCCTGAAACTTCTTGGCTCCTTCCCCCGTGTTGACATGCGGGTCAAGAAGATCAAGACCTTCGGCTTCATCGGTACAGGCGACATGAGCAGCTGGTTTGCCGATCGCCTCGAGAATGAAGGCTACCGCACCCTGATGACCGGGCGATCCACCACCCTGCGGCCTGAGGAGATGATCCCCCAGGTTGATGTCGTTATCATCTGCGTCCCCATCTCAGTCACGGTTGACACTATCCGTCAATACGGGGGGCTGTTGCAAGACGGCCAGGCCCTGATCCTGCTTGCGGGTGAATCTGAAAACACCTTGAAAGCTGCCATGGAGGTCACCAGACAGGGCGTGGAGATCATGCTGGTCCATAACCTCTGGGGCCCCCAGGCAGTGACTATGAAAGACAAAAACGCCTCCGTGGTTCGAACTCCTCGCAGTGGCGGTTTCTGTGGAGAATTTGAGGCCTTTCTCTACAAACACGGTGCGGACATTTTCCAGGACACCCCGGACAAACATGATCTGCTCATGGGAGTCGGCCAGAAATTACCGACTATTATCTCCGTGGCCATGGCCAGTGCCTTGAGACAACACGGAATCGACTGCAAGGATATAGGCAGCCACTCAACCCTCACCTCCCGTTACGGCATTCTGGCCATGGCCCGGGTGCATAACCAGAATCCTCGCACCTATGCTGAGATCATGGCCACTGGTGGTGACGGCAGAAAAATCGTGCGCAGTTTTGCCGAAAATCTATTGGAGATCATTGATCTGGCGGAAGGAGGAAAAATCACCAAGCTCTGTGATTTGATGGATCAAAACCGCACCTATCTGACTCCCGCTTTCCTTGATGCCAGGATGAAGCAGGCCCGCGCAGTTGATGAGGTCTTAACAAGGGCAGGGATGAAGGGCGAGGTTTAAGGTGACAGAAAACCAGAACAGCTGCGACGACTTGGTCCAGAGACCACCAACAGATAAAAGACGATCAAGCAACAGCCTCTTTGTTCTAATCCTGGCTGGCTGGCTCCTCCTTCTCTATTTCTATGGATGGATAAAAGGCCCTGGCTGAGGCCCGTCAATCCTTCGGTCTGAAGGAACACAATGCGCGCCCCCGGAATCTTTCCGGCAAAGCAACCAAGAAACTCATTAGTTTTTAAAGATCTCAAGCGAGTAATTATACCCCCTAATTTTTTCATAAATATCTTTATCCCCTTTCAGGAGAAATACATATGTTTAGCCGTGATTTCAGTTATCTAGACGAAGTTCATATCTGCCCCAGCTGCCAGACCGAGATGTCCTGTTGCGAAGCCCCCCCTGTCCATGTCGGCGATGGCCTTGGCTGGGGGTCAGAGGTCTTGTTTATCTGCCTGAACAATGAATGCCCCGTTTTTAAAAATGGATGGGAGCATGTTGAGCTCAAGTACGGCCACAAGGGATCGTATCGCCGCATGCAGTTACCAGGAAGTAAAGAACAGAACGTAATGATGGTTGCCAGTGAATATGCCTTCACCGGTAGCTTAATTGACACAGAGGCGGTGAAAATGCAAAACAAACGATACCTTAAGGAACAGGAAGCAAAGGCCGCCCTTGAAACGTGCGTGGAAGGACATAATCTCACCCCAGTTCTGACACTAATTCTTGACGAATCTGCACACCTTGCCAACAGACAAAAGGCTATCGCCTGCCTGAGACAACTCAACGATCTTTCCTGCATTGATCCCATCAGGAATCACACCTTCAGAGACACATCCCTGACCCAGGAGTGCAGCATGATTATCAGCGACATCCTCAAAGCCCACTTTAAAAAAGAGTGCCCGCACTGTGCCGAACTCATCAAGGCCCAGGCCCAAAAATGCATGCACTGCCAGGCAGACATGTAAGTAATTGCCCCTTTACAATTTTCCCCACTGAACTTAATTGACACCAAGACACAGCCAAAGAATGAGACAAGAAGCTTCTTCATTCCTTGGCTGTGCCTACATTTTACCCTTGCAAAAACCTTAGCCAACGGGTATAAAAGGCAACACAATAATAATAATAATAAAATTATTATGTGGTGAATGTAGCTCAGTTGGTGGCAGCACTTGGTTGTGGTCCAGGCGGTCGTGGGTTCGAGTCCCATCATTCACCCCACCCATGGAAAAAGGAGTTTCAGGCGTCAGCCTGAAACTCCTTTTTTTATTGCTACTCACTGAAGACATACTCCGACCTCACTCTTCAATTGGCTCATCACAACATTGATTCCCACAAAACTTTTCTGTTAACATTTCACTTAACACTTTCAAAAAACAATGTTAACATTGTTAACAATATTTTTTGCCAGACTTCTTATTATCTCGGCTCCTAACCTCCCTCACAACAAGACAGCCACCATGACCCAAAAGGAAACATTGCAAGACTATTTTTGCGACAACTGGAAAGGCGTTGTTGAAAATATGAAGGAGGGCCTGATGCTGGTCACCCCCTCTGGCCAAATCCTCTATGCCAACTATGCCCTTGAGAAGATGCTGGGTTATGAAAAAAATGAGATGGAGGGAAAATCATGCAACATTCTTGAATGTGACAACTGTCATTCCCAGAAGGCAGGACAACCAACTTTGTCCTGCACCCTTTTCCTCAAAGGCGATGTCCAAGATCTCCACTGCATTTTGCGATGTAAAGACGGTACCAGACTCAATGTTTTGAAAAATGCAACAGTCCTTACCAATGCAGAAGGACAGGTTGTTGCCGGGGTGGAGACCGTGACTGACCTGAGTTCACTCACGGCCAAGGAAAAAACAATCACCGACCTTCGGAAGCACCTGAATCAGGAAGATGGCTTCCACGGACTCATCGGCAACAGCCTGGCCATGCGCCAGGTCTATGAAGTGATAAGGAGCGCCGCACAATCAACGGCCCCAGTGATCATCTACGGAGAAAGCGGCACCGGCAAAGAGCTGGTTTCCAACGCCATTCATCGCTTAAGTGACAGAAAAAATGGACCTTTCATCAAGGTAAACTGTGCGGCCTTAAATGAGAATCTCCTGGAGAGTGAATTGTTTGGTCATGCCAAAGGCGCCTTTGCCGGAGCTGACAAAACCAGAATCGGCCGTTTCGAGGCAGCTGACCATGGAACCATTCTTCTTGATGAGGTCGGAGACCTGCCTCTCTCAACCCAGACCAAATTGTTACGGGTTCTACAGGAACACGAGATCGAACGAGTGGGAGATCACCAACCTGTTCCCATTGATGTACGCCTTATCTCAGCCACCAATCAAAACCTCAATCAACTCATGGATGAAGGAAAATTTCGTAATGATTTTTATTACAGGATAGGCGTTATTCCCATCATCATCCCCCCCTTACGGCAGAGGTTGGAAGATCTCCCTCTGCTTATTAAAACCTTCCTGGAGCGGGGACGCCTGAAAAACAATAAAGAAATCAGTGCAATGAACACAGAAGCACTCGACCTCCTCTTTTCTTATCACTGGCCGGGCAATATTCGGGAGCTCATCAATGTAATCGATTACTGCTTTGTCATCTGCCCAAGCGGGGAGATTACTCCCGATCACCTGCCTGCCAATTTCAGAAACGCATTAACCCAGAACAAAACGGACAGACGCAAGCAGCATCCCACTGACCGACGCCAACAATTACTGGATGCACTTCATCAGAGTGGAGAAAATAAGTCTGAAGCAGCTAGAATCCTGGGAATATCCAGGGTAACACTCTGGAAGCAATTAAAAAAACACAATATCACTGTGAATAAAGCTGCCCATTAGGAGAGAGATTTTCCCGAAAATTTGAACAAGCCTTTAAGTGGAAAATCTGCTACAAATAAAGCCCTCTAATGGGCGGCGGATTCAACTTCGAAGTACAACTCCCAGTGATGATGGACTATAGCGCATCGTCTTACCAAAAAACCATTCTTATCAAGAAATATACGTCCCTATGCAATAAGTAAATCGTTGTCTCTTGACAGGTCTGTTAATATTCGCTACGCTATTTAGCTAATTATTATTAACAGTTAATCATGGATACATCTGTTGCCAAAAGAGATACTTTCTCTTACCTGAACTTCTCGGGTTATTCCATGAAACACATTCATATACTCTCATACTTTTATTCTTTATGTCAGAATCAAACACATCCCAGGATATAGCCTCCCTGTATCGCTTCATGGCCCAATGCATGCAATACCCTGATTCGGAATGGATGAATGATGACTTTTTTAATGTCTTCTACAATCTTCTGGGTACTTTTGGTGCAATAACAGAAGGAAAAGAAATACGAAACGCCCTGGAACACTCTTCAGACTTTATCGAAGACCTGCAGATAGAATACACCCGTTTGTTCATAAATGGTGTTCCCCACGTGGTCGCCCCGCCTTTTGCCTCTGTCTACATGGATAAGTCCATTCAGGGATCCTTTGCCCTTAGGACCCTTAGTTTTTACCGAGAAAAAGGTTTTACGATGGAGGACAATGCAGACCTCCCTGATCATCTGGTTCACGAACTTGAATTCCTTTCACTCCTGGCTGAAGAGGAAGATTTCACAGGAGAGGAAGAATTTCTCAGCAAGCTGTTTAGACCCTGGTACAAACAATTTTGCCCCCGAGTCGCAGAAGAAACCCGCCATCCTTATTACAGGATGGTTGTAACCCTAATTGATTCTTTTACAAAGGAGGAAGAGGAAGATGGCTTTCAACTTAACGAGGCGTAAGTTCCTTCAGACGGCATCCCTGGCAGCAGCCACGATACCTCTGTCCAAGGTCGTCTCCGCAGAAACAGGTGTTGCCAAGGCGTCCCTTGAACCAAAGGGCACCATGGGTGACACAACTGTTGTCGGCGGACTGTGCGAGATGTGCTTCTGGCGCTGTCAGCTGGTGGGCAAGGTTCGCGATGGCCAGTTGATGAAACTTGAGGGCAACCCCAAGTCCATTGACAATGGTTCAGCCATTTGTGCCCGCGGTAACGCCGGTGTAAAACTGCTCTACGATGTAGACCGCTTGAAATACCCCTTGAAAAACGTGGGAAAACGTGGTGAGCCCGTCTGGAAGCGTATTTCCTGGAAAGAGGCACTCGACGAGTGCGGCTCCAAGCTCAAAGCAGTTGTTGATCAGCATGGCCCTCAGGGAATCTGCGTATTTCCCCATGGTGCGTCAGCCAAATATCCTATGCACTTCTTTGAGCGCACGGTGGGCACCCACAATGTGAGCGAGGCATCCTTCTTCCAGTGCCGCGGTATCCGCGACTCAGCCTACGTAAATACCATCGGCAAGGCCCCTGGTGAGATGGTTGATATGTCCAACACCAAGGTCATCTTCCTGGTTGGTAGTCATCTGGGTGAAAACATCCATGTCTCCCACATCAAGTCTTACATGAAAGGTCTGCAGGGCGGCGCAAAACTGGTTGTAGCTGATCCACGCTACTCCGCTGCTGCTGCCAAGTCCGACATCTGGGTACAGATCAAGCCAGGCACCGATACCGCCTATCTCCTGGCTATCATGAACTACCTGGTTAAAAACAATAAGTATGACAAAGAGTTTGTGGCCAAGCATACTTCCGGCTTTGACAAGTTTTCTACGGCCATTTCCGAATGGACCCTGGACAAGGCAGCCAAAGAGTGTGACATCCCAGCTGCGCAGATCAAAGAAGTGGCGGAGCTGCTTGCTGCCAATGCCCCGAATGTGGCCATCCATCCAGGTCGTCACGTATCCTGGTACGGCAATGACTTCCAGCGTGAACGGTCTCTCGCATGTTTGACCGCACTCCTTGGTGCCTACTATGTGAAAGGCGGCTGGGTTCCACCTAAAAATCCCGCCAAATTGGGTAAGACCAGTTGGGCCCCGCAAGAGCACGGCAATGAGCACAACCTCAACTTCCTTAAAGATAAAAAGGTTTATGCTTTCAACCCTCCCGGTACTCCAACCGAATTGATCCGTGACTGCGCGATCAGCGGTAAGCCTTATCCAATCAAGGGTTGTGTGGTCTGGGGTCAAAACCCCATGCAGACCATTCCCAATCAGGAGAAGATGAAGCAGGTTTTCAACGCCATGGATTTTGTCATGTGCGTCGATGTCATGCCCACCGATGTAACCATGTGGGCCGATATTCTTTTGCCTGAGTCCTCCTATCTTGAGCGTCACGACGAGATCAAAACCGGAGTTGGCAAGGTTAAGGCTACTGACAAGGAACCAACCCAGTTCATCGCCCCCCGTATGCCCCTTGTAGAAGCTATGTTTGAGCGCAAGGATCAGGTCTATATCACTAACGAAATCGCGAAACGTATGGGCCACGAGAAAGAGATTCCGGTTCAGACCCTGGAAGAACTTGTGGATAAGACCCTGGCATCAGCCAATATCAGTCTGGCATCAGTTAAGGCCGAGGGAGGCATTCATCTCCAGCCAGGTTTCTCTCCTTATGGCGTGCCTGAAGACTTCATGGTTCAGCTGTTTAATGAAGAGATCGCCGCTGCCGGTCACCCCGGTGCTCCGACCTATAAGGCTGTAGAAGAGGTGCCAGCTGGTTATGCCCGACTGCTCTATGGCCGTACCCCTGTACATACATTCAACCGCAGCCAGAACAACGTCTGGCTTAATCATGAGATGTCAACCAATCCTGTATGGCTCAATAATGAAGTTGCCGCCAAACTTGGTTTGAAAGAGGGAGACACCGTTGGTTTTATCAACAGTGAAGGGGTTAAATCCCGTACCACCACCACGGTCAAGGTAACACCGGGTATCAGAAAAGATGCTGTCTATATGTACCATGGCTATGGATCAGCCAACCCATTGCTGACTGCTGGTGTCGGCCAGGGTGTTGACGACCAGAGCCTGATCACCAAGATCGCCATTGACCCGGAGACCGGATGTCATGGTATGCGTAACAACTTTGTTAAACTGACCAAGGATGGCAAAGCCCTGGATATTCCAGCTTAACCAAAACCTTGAGCCTTTTTCAGGAGGATATTTTCGATGCAATACGGAATGATCATTGATCTAGAACGCTGTGTAGGCTGCCACGCCTGCGCCATAGCCTGTAAGGCGGAGTGGGAGGTTCCGGTTGAGTTTGGCCGGAACTGGGTCCACCGTCTTGGACCCAGCAAGGTGGGGGATGAGCTCGCCTCTACCTACTATCCCGGTCTGTGTAACCATTGTGCAAAACCACCCTGCGTGGATGCATGCCCTGCCGATCCGGTAGATGTAACCTTTAAAGATGCAAAAACGGGTAAGACCATCACTAAATCAGTTGCTGCAACCTGGAAAGATCCCTTTAACGGGACCGTTCAGATTGACAAGAGCCGCTGTCTTGGCTGCGGGGACTGTGCTGAGGCCTGTCCTTATGGTGCCCGTTATGTCAACCCTGCCATGGTCGATGATGTCTCATCCGACGGCAAGGCTGATAAATGCACCTACTGTATGCCCCGTGTTGAGGCCGGACTTGTTCCTGCCTGCGTCCAGACCTGTATCACCAATGCCCGTATCTTTGGTGACCTTGATGATCCTAAATCAGAGGTTGCTAAATATGTGGCCAAAGGTGCCAAAGGACTGGAGCCTAAGGGTGCCAGCATTGGACCAAATTCGCGCTACTATGGCAAAAAGAAAGATATCACCCTTCTCTTCCAGGATAAAACTCCTGAGCTGGCCGATATGGGCAGTGTCAAACGCCGCATGATGATGGCATCCATGGTTAAACCAGCAATGCGCAAGGCCAGAGATCTTGGTCTGCTTGGTCTGGCTGGCGCCATGATTGTTAAAGGACTGACTGAAAAGAAAAATGACGAATAAGTTCTTTGTCTGATTTGCAGTATTCAGTATCCTGAACCACAAAAGGGAGTGTTAACCTATTTATTGGTTAACACTCCCTTTTTTTTTTAATCAGAGGCAAGGAGACAAACAAAACTTTTCATATTTACAATTTATCCCCTGTCTCACTTCTTTGAATCAAGAAAAAATAAAAACAAATTTGTCCTCATCGATACTGACCCGCAACCGCCCGTCATGATTTCGTCCATAGACCTCCCAACCTGGCTCACCCTTGATCTCACATTGCAGGCAGTGGGGAGAATGGACCCTTTTGTCACGATCGCACCAGGACATCAAAGTGGCAAACTCGTTTCCCTTTTCAGCCACGATCCTGGCCACCGCTTTCGCCTGTTCAAAATCAACTATACAACCAGTAAATCGGCACTCAATCTTTTCCATTGTCCCCTCCAATCTAAAGATACAATCAGCCATTTAACCGCACTGTTCATCGCACAGATTGTAATAAAATCAGAGTTCCCCTGTCTTTGACAATTCTACCCTTCCTGCTTCAGTCGCCAATTCAAGGCCTGCCGAGTGACTCCAAGCATCTGTGCTGCAATAGCCTGATTTCCCTGCGCCCTGTTCAATGCTTCCTGAACCAGTAACCGTCCCGATTCTTTCAAGGTCGGCAGCCGATCAACGACAGCAAAAACAGTCTCAACTGGCTGTGATGCCGGAAGAATCTCATAGCCAACAGAACACTTGTTAATATAGGCCTTGAAGACATCCATGCTCAGGGTACGGCTTTTATGCTTAGAAACGGCATCAAACACCATGGATTGAAATTCCCGCACGTTTCCAGGATAGTGATAGGTTCCCAGCAAGATCAACAGCTCATTGGGGTATGCAGGTTTTTTCTTGCCAAGTTTTTTTGAAGCATCTTCAAGAAAATAATCAAGAAGCAGCGGTAAATCATCCAGGCGCTCACGCAAAGGCGGGATATGCACATGATGAGTACGTAGTCGAAAAAAGAGGTCCTGCCTGAACCTACCCGACTCCTGCAGGGAACCAAGGTCCTGATGTGTTGCAAAAATCATCCTGACATTGGTGCTGCGGGCGACATCTGAACCCAGGGGATAATATTCACGTTCCTGCAGCAATCGCAATAATTTTATCTGTGCTCCCTGGCTTAGATCTCCGATCTCATCAAGAAAAAGGCTGCCGTCAGCTGCGGTGGCGATAAGCCCCTTTCTATTCAATTCCGCCCCGGAATAAGCGCCCTTTCGATGACCAAACAGGGTGTCACTGAGCATGGTGTCATCAAGACCGGCAATATTAATGGCAACAAACTCGCCGCTCTTTTGAGCGAGCCTATGCACTGCCTGCGCAACCAACTCTTTTCCCACCCCTGTTTCACCAGTGATCAGAACCGGTTCACATGTCGTGGCAATGGCCTCGACATATTGAAAGATGGAGTGCATACTTTTATTATGAGTCACGATGGCCGAAAAGGCCTCAGGATTTTTCAGCGTATCCGCAAAGAAATGTTCTTTCAGAGAACTGTTTTCACGACGAAGCATTCCCAGTTCAATGGCTCGACGCACTCCGGTAGTCAATCGATTTTGTTCTGCCACCTTGGTGAAAAAATCATAGGCCCCAAGCTTCATGCAGGAAACAGCTATCTCCACCTGATCCAGTCCAGTGATAATAATAACAGGGATATCAGGGTAATCTTTGACCACCAGAGTCAACAACTCATCACCTGCCAGATGAGGCATGGTCAAATCGAGAACCAGAACACTGAACTCCTGCTCCCGTAGCATATCAAGCACTTTTTTTGAGTCATTACAAGTAATGATATTTGCAATCCCAACAGAATGAAGAGTGAGCCCAAAACTATTCAACCAGACATCTTCATCATCGACCAACAACACAGGTAATAATGGATAGAGATTTTTTGTCATAATTTTATATTTACTTTATGGCCTGAGAATTCAGGGACAGACTGTTATTTCTATTTAGTCACAATTTTCATTAACCTGCTGGTTCACAAAGGGCCGGAAGGCTCACAATAACCTCTGTTCCCTGGTTCAACATCGAATCAAAATAGATCATTCCATTATGTTCTTTTACTATACCGGCTGAGACTGACAGCCCCAGACCGGTTCCACCCATATTCCGTTTGGTGGTAAAAAAAGGATCTGTCACCTTGTTCAGCACGTCCGAGGCGATACCACCTCCCTCATCCCGAATGACAATCTCAACACCATCCGTCTCCCTGTTATATCTAGTGGAAACAGAAATGGCCCCGCCGCTCTCTCCCAAAGCCTCACAACTGTTCTGGATAAGATTGATAACAACTTGCACGAGACGCTGCCTGTTTCCCAGTACCTTCGGCAGATTTTCAACATAGGTTGCACTAAAGCTCTTTGTGACTCGACAAATACTGTTCATGGTCAACCTTACTCCTGACTGAACCACATCATTCATATCAACGTGAATCATCTGGCCACTGGTCTCTGCCCTGGCATAATCTTTCAAGTCAACCACAATCTGCCTGATCCTCGCCGCGCTTTCTTCAAGTTCCGCACAGACTCGCGGCAACTGTTGACGCATCACAGTATAATCAACGCCAGCCACAGTAAAGTCACCAGTTTCATTATAAAATTCATCAAGGATCGGCTTAACCGATTCCCACGCCCGGGCCAGGACAGGAAGATTTAGCAGGGCTATGGAATTAGGGTTATTGATCTCATGGGCAACACCGGACACCAGCAGACCAAGGGAAATCATCTTGTCCGCATGCTGAAGCTGTTGCTGCTGTTTTCTGGCCTGCTCTTCACTCCTTTTACGTTCTGTCACATCCCTGACGATCCAGATGGCATGCCATTTGTTTTTGATCCGGGTGGACGACAGAGACAGTTCAACCAGCACCTCACTACCACTCCTGTGTCTAGCCACCAACTCAACGGTATGGGCAAAATCACCAACCAGATTCTTCCCTTCGAATACTTGGACAATCTTGCTTTCGCCTTCACGGCGAGCATCAATTAATTGATGAACGGGAGATCCCAGGGCCTCAGCGCTGGTAAAACCAAAAATTGTTGCCGCCGCCTCATTCCAATAAGCGATATTCCCTTCATGATCCATGAGGATAATACCGTCAAGAGCCGATGCCGTCAGATTACGAAACTTATCCTCACTCTCCCTGAGCGCTGCTTCAGCCACCATTCGGGCCTCACAAGTATCGGTATAACGACTGGCAAAGGAAGTAAGATCATCACCAAGGCCTTTTAACTCAGCGGGACCTTTCCAGTCAAAAACAACCTTTTTTTCATTATTAATAATATTATCAAGACCGACAAGCAGATCTTTCTGGATTGCATCTATTCTGACCGTGATCCAGTTGGCCGCAAAAAAAACCAGGAGCGACATCATACAGATTACCACCACCACATTGAGCATCAAGCTGAACTTCCATGATTCGATGGCACTCTCGTCAACTACGGTGCCCACCCACATCACTGCCTGTTTTTCAACATGAAAGATAAGCGGCATCCAGGCAATTTTATTATTATGCCTATCCTTAAGAATCAACGGATCTCCCTTCCATCCCTCATTCTTCAGTCCTGGAAATTCCTCAAAAGCATTACAATCGCCGATTTTGCCAATCCCCTCATATATTTTCCTCCCTTTTAGATCAAGTTGACAACCTTTCAGATAGGTTCCATTTTCTGTTACCCATAAAGAATTTTTGAAATTTTCGAGGAAGGTTGACATGTCTATACGCATCATGAGTACACCAGCTGCCGGCATTTCAGCCTCTCTGACTGCAGAGAGTAGAATCAGGGTATATTCATCGCGACCTGTCAGACGCAAAGGATCATTTTTTTCATCCACCAGACCGACAAAGATCTCGTTTTCCTTTAACCCCAAAGAATCTTGCAAAAATGAGCCGGACAACCTTTCTCTCCTGGGTTCACGTTCAACAAGTCCTCCCTGGGACCTGAAAAAGCCAAGGGTTTCACGACCAGATGCATCAAAAAGGGAAAAACCACTGATTGGATCATTAAGGGCAAACCAGTTGATAAAGAGAGCCGCCAGTGCCTTCTTATCTCCCGTGTGATTGACAACTTCCAAGGTAGATGGCAGGGTTGTCGAATGAAGAAGACTTTTTTTCAGACAACGAATCCGGGCATTTAATTTGGCAAAATCCACCTGCGATCTGGCCTGGGTTTCAAGTTCAGCGGCGTACTCCAACCGGTCAATAGTCTTTGGCAAATTCAACGCTACAAGAACAAAAAGGGGAAAGAGTCCCAGGACGATCACAGTCAAAAAAATAAAACTACGGATTTTCATAATTTTTTATAATTAATCAAGCTGTTCATGAAATTTACAAAAAATGAAAGATTTATAGAAACATTAACAACCTTTACATTTTAATCTATCCTGCAAAAAAATTTGCTCTTACCTTTCAAACACGAAAAAGCTGACCACAATATCCGGGAATGTTCTTTACATCTTCATGATATTCCGAAGATACATACATTAAAAAAAACCACAATCGCCACCTTTATATGGCAAATTCAGTACCTTATTCCTTAGCGTAACTTTGATTTTTTTGCACCAGTTATATCAACCATCTATACGATAATTATCACACTAAAATCACACAATCAGCATGTTACGAGCAATTAACTCTTTGGCACACAAAATGCATATAATAATTAATATTAACAGTTCGTCCTCGTTTCAGTCATATCTTGAACTGATTTGATGGTAGCGAACTTAACTCATCTCATAAGCGCCTTGGAGGGCTGAATGAAAAAAACGTTGATCAAATTTATTCCTTTCCTGATAATGGCATCCTTTTTAACAACGGGATGTACCCAGACAGGAACCACTCCCAAAAAATTGATTGCCCAGCATGGAACCGGCAGCGGATCCAGAAGTGTACTCCTTGCAGAAGTTCCCGTCTATATGGGAAATGTTGCAGATGTATCAAAAAAAGCAAAGGTCATTGCAATCGAAGTTGGTAAGGGAGAAGCAGCCAAGACCATCCTCGTAAAATTTGATGACAAGACCAAAGGAATTGAAAATGCAGTTCCGGGCCATGCATCCATTATCAACTATGAGATGCGCGGGGGTGAACCCTGGGCCACCGTCGTCAAACCTAAGCTGGCAAAACTACCGTCAGGTGTTACCGAGGTAAAAACTGCCGAGTTGAAAACGATGATGGATAAGGGAGAAAAATTCACCCTAGTTGACTCACGTCCTGCCAAGCGTTTTGCAGCATCGAATCTGCCTGGTGCCATTAACATTCCATCCGATGAATTTGAAAAACAGGCCAACATGCTCCCTGAGAACAAAGATGAGCTTTTGGTCTTCTACTGCGGAGGCCCCACGTGAGGCATGTCCACTTCTTCCGCCGGTCAGGCGAAAAAAATGGGCTACAAGAATATTCGTGTCTATCTGGACGGTGAACCTGGATGGGACAAGGCCGGCTATCCTACCTATGCCGCCAAAGGATTTATCAGCAAGGGCAACATAGTACTCATTGATCTGCGTTCCGCTGAAAAATCAGTGGCTGGACGTATTCCAAGAGCAGTATCCATTCCTTATGCCACACTCAATGAAAAAGTAGCAAGCCTGCCCCAAAAGGCACCCTTTGTTCTTTACGGTGATACCACCGATCAGGCCATGAGTGCGCTGAAAGATATGCATGAGGCTGGACTGAAAAAAATCTCTCTGGTTCAAGGAAATCTTGATGGCTGGATAAAATCCGGTGGTGAGACAACAAGCGGCCCGGTGGTCACCACCATCGAATGGAAACGGCAAATGGAGAAAGGTGAGGTCTCCATGGCTGACTTCCTCAATGTCACCAATGGTAAGGCAACGGATGCCGTTATTCTCGATGTACGCAACAAGGATGAAAGTGCGGAAGGTAAATTCAAGAATGCCATTTCCATCCCCCTGGATCAGGTGGGAAACCGTATGGGTGAATTGCCCAAAGACAAAAAGATCTATATCCACTGCACCACCGGAGCACGGGCTGATATGGCAGCCAAAGAGTTGAACAATAGGGGCTACAAGGCCTTTTTCCTGGTTGCAGATGTTAAATGTAAGGCTAATGACTGCACCATATAACAGACTAAAAATATAAAAAAGTTTTACCCCTCGTTCAGCACAAGGAAGAGGCATACACTGAGTATGCCTCTTCCTTTTTTTTTTATTCCAGAGTATTCTGTAATATTTTTTTCAAATCTTCTAATTTCTCCTCTTATTTCCATTTTTCTGACAGGTATTATCATGAGTACAGATGACAAAAAGATTATCTATTCGATGATCAAGGTAAGCAAATACTACGATAGTAAACCCGTTCTCAAAGACATTTCTCTTTCCTATTTTTATGGAGCCAAGATCGGGGTTCTGGGACTGAACGGTTCCGGTAAGAGTACTCTGCTGCGCATTCTGGCCGGTATTGATACCGAATTCAACGGAGAGACCATTCTTTCTCCGGGGCTTACCATCGACTATCTCGATCAGGAACCCCAGCTTGATCCGGAAAAAACAGTCAGACAAATCGTTGAAGAAGGAGTCCAGGGTACCGTTGACCTGCTCCAAGAATTTAACGTCATCAATGAAAAATTTGCCGAGCCCATGAGTGATGACGAAATGCAGTCGCTCATTGACAGACAGGGTGAGGTCCAGGACAAGCTGGACACCTTGAACGCCTGGGACCTGGACAGCAAACTGGAAATGGCCATGGACGCCCTGCGCTGCCCTGGTCCAGAAACACTGTGCGCAATCCTCTCCGGTGGCGAAAAGCGACGAGTAGCCCTCTGCCGCATCCTCTTGAAACAACCTGATATCCTCCTGCTCGACGAGCCCACCAATCACCTGGACGCCGAGTCTGTCTCCTGGCTGGAACAGCACCTGCAGCAATATGCGGGAACCATTATTGCCGTGACCCATGATCGCTATTTCCTGGACAATGTGGCCGGCTGGATTCTGGAACTTGACCGTGGTATCGGCATTCCCTGGAAGGGGAATTATTCTTCATGGCTTGACCAGAAGGAAAAACGGCTGGCAACGGAAGAAAAATCAGAGAGTGATCGGCGGCGCACCCTGCAACGGGAACTTGAGTGGATCCGAATGTCAGCCAAGGGCAGGCATGCAAAATCGAAGGCCAGGATCACCTCCTATGAGCAACTGCTGAGCCAGGAGACTGAAAAGCTTGCCCAGGATCTGCAGATCTTTATTCCACCCGGACCACGCCTTGGCAAGGTAGTGATTGAAGCCGACCATGTGCGTAAAAGCCTGGGTGACAAATTGCTCGTTGAAGATCTGAATTTCAAGCTCCCTGCCGGTGGTATCGTCGGAATCATTGGACCCAACGGCGCGGGCAAGTCCACACTCTTCAAGATGATCACCGGACAGGATACGCCGGATGCAGGCACCATCCGCCTGGGTGAAACCATCAAACTTGCCTATGTTGACCAAAGTCGCGACGTCCTTGACCCGGAACAGACAATTTGGGAGGCGGTATCCGAAGGCCAGGAAACGGTCTGGGTCGGTACCAAGGAGATTAATTCCAGAGCCTACGTGGCCAAATTCAACTTTTCAGGCTCTGCCCAGCAGAAAAAGGTAGGTCTGCTCTCAGGAGGTCAGCGCAACCGGGTCCATCTGGCTCGAATGCTCAAAGAGGGGGGCAACGTCCTGCTCCTCGATGAGCCCACCAATGATCTGGATATCAACACCATGAGAGCCCTTGAAGAAGCCCTGATCAATTTCGGCGGCTGTGCGGTGGTCATCAGCCATGACCGCTGGTTTCTCGACCGGATTGCCACCCACATTCTGGCCTTTGAGGGTGATTCACAGGTTGTCTGGTTTGAAGGAAATTACTCGGATTATGAAAAAGATCGCAAGGCGCGACTAGGGGCAGCAGCCGACCAGCCGCACCGCATTAAATACCGGCAACTGATCAGGCAGTAAAATAAAATATAAGTCTGGAGATGGATAGTCTGCCGGTAAAGCTCTTCTATCCACCTACAGACTAAACAACCTGCATTAGAGAGAGAGCCACTGAATCCTTAAAGCTCCAGCATCTGCGCCAATAATCTTTCCAGCTGCGGCATATTTTCCCGGGCAACGACCAGTGACCCCTCCCTACAATCTTTCTCGATAGCCATGGCCACGTCCCTGATCGCCTCCAGACCAAGACTTGCAGCCGCTCCTTTAAGAGAATGAGACGCGCCTCGGGCCTCAACCGGATCCCCTTTTTCCACTGCCTGAACCAGAATCGCCATATCCGACGCCGAAGAGTCTTTGAAAATCATAATCAATTCATGGAGCAATTCTTCATCATTATCCACCTGCCCCATGGCAAATTCTTTATTCCAACACAAATCATTCATACCCTGTTTCTCCTGCGATCAATCAACATGTCAAAAGGTAATTGGACTTAAGGTAAATTTCTTCAAACTTCATTCTTACTTACCTGAATCAGGGAAAAAAAATCTATCACCCCCGCCCTTATCAGCTGCAGCTTTCCCTTACACACTCCTATCACCGTTGAGCTCATGCCTCCGGGTGTCTGCCCCCCATCAAGGATGCAGTCAACCCCAGCTCCAAAAGAGCACCGAACCTCATCCGCAGTGCAGGCAGCAACCATTCCTGAAAGATTGGCGCTGGTCGCAGTCATCGGACCGCCCCACATCTGACCAAAGATCCTGGCAACCGGATGCGGCGAAATTCGCACCCCAATGCCCGCGCTCTCTCCAGTCAACAACGACGAGAGATGAGAGCCAGCTGGAAACACCAACGTCAGAGGCCCAGGCCAGAAAACTTCCATAAGCGGCCGGAATACGTGCGGAATCGAACTTACCAATTCAGATAGCTGATTTTCATCCTGGACAAGAACCAGAAAAGGCTTATGGAAGGGCCGTCCCTTCAGCCTGAAAAGCTTTTCCAATGCCTTTTCATTAAAGGGATCAACGGCCAGACCATAAAAAGTCTCTGTGGGAAAGGCAACAATCCCACCCTGTCCAAGTACCGAAACGGCCCGTTGGAAATCCTCATCCGCCGGGCCATGAATCAGTTTGTCATCAGGAGACTCAACCTTCAATATTCCTGGCCTTTTCCTCAACCTCTCTGACCATTTCCAGTTTGAACTCCTGCAATCTGCTTGCAACTCCCTTATCTTCCAGGGCAAGAATCCGTGCAGCAAAGACCGCACCATTTTTAGCACCTGGCTTTCCAATCGCCATGGTAGCAACAGGAATTCCCGGTGGCATCTGCACCGTGGCAAGCAGGGCATCCATTCCATGGAGTGGTGAGGCATCAAGGGGCACACCGATGACCGGCAGTTCGGTATGGGCTGCCAGGACTCCAGCCAGATGAGCCGCCATCCCTGCGCCAGCAATAATAATTTTCAATCCACGTTCCTGGGCCGTACTAGCCCAACGAGCCGCCCTCTCAGGAGTTCTATGCGCTGATGCCACTGTCATCTCATACGGTATCTGCATCTTCTTCAGAAAATCTGCCGCCGCCTGCATAACCGGCAGATCTGAATCACTACCCATAACAATACCCACCAAAGCCTTTGTTCTCTGTTTTTCAGGGCGTCGTAAAGCCTTGGCGCCAATGTCACGTCGACAATAACATCCCGTCCACTGGATACAATCCACAGCCTTGTAAGCCTGTTCAATGGCCTTCTCAAGGGTCTTACCAACTGCTGTCACCCCCAAGACTCGACCACCAGCTGTGACCGTTCGTTCATTCTTCGTTGCTGTTCCCGCATGAAAGACCTGAACCTCTGGCTCTCTGGTCGCCTTGCTCAGCCCCTTAATAACTTTACCCGTCTCATATGTGCCTGGATATCCGCCGGAAGACATCACCACACAGACGGTTGGCCGGGGGTCAATCTTCATTTCAATCATATCCAGGGTCCCATCAATCACCGCCTCAAAGATGTCGACCACGTCACTCTTCAGACGCATCAGCAAGGGCTGAGCCTCGGGATCACCGAAACGGCAGTTAAACTCCAGGACCTTCACGTTGCCCCTTTCAATCATCAAACCGGCATAGAGCATTCCCCTGAAAGGTCGCCCCTCTGAGGCCATGCCCTGAATGGTGGGCAGCATAACCTTGTTCATGACATAATCGGCAATAGCCTCAGTCACTACCGGAGCTGGAGAATACGCCCCCATCCCGCCAGTATTCGGCCCCTTGTCTCCATCAAAGATGGCTTTGTGATCCTGTGATGTAGGAAGGGGGAGCACTGTCTTGCCATCGGTGAAAGCAATAAAAGAGGCCTCCTCACCCTGCAGACAAGCCTCGATCACTACCTTGTTCCCAGCCTCCCCAAAGGCCTTGTCCTGCATGATGAGCTCAACTGCATCTTTGGCTTCCTTGATAGTAGTGGCAACAATAACACCTTTACCGGCCGCGAGACCATCGGCCTTGACAACAAGGGGAGCGCCAATCTGATCAATATATTTTCCCGCTTTCTTAAGATTATCAAAGACCTTGAATGAGGCGGTGGGTATGGCATATTTTTCCATGAATTCTTTGGCAAAAACTTTACTCCCTTCCAGAATGGCAGAATTCTTACGCGGTCCAAAGATGCGTAACCCCTCTTCCTCAAAACGATCAACGATTCCGGCTGCCAAGGCCGATTCAGGGCCAACAATGGTCAGATCAATCTTCTCATGATGGGCAAATTGAAGCAGAGCATCAATATCAGTGGCAGCAAGATCCACACACTCAGCCATACGCTTTATCCCGGCATTTCCAGGGGCACAATAGATCTTTTTAACTCTGGCACTTTGAGATATCTTCCAAACCAAAGCGTGTTCACGACCACCAGAACCTACAACCAATACTTTCATTCAATCACTCCTGTAATATTAAATTTCCTGCGGGACAAAATTAAATATTGTCCTCAGTTAACTCATGTTTTTTTTTTACAAAACAACAAGACGAATTGCAGACAATCTTTCTTCCATAAATAACCAGGAAATAACTTCTAACCATTGACAATTCTTTTCCAATGGCTAAAATGAATGAATAACCATTCAATGCCATTTACTCCTGATTTTCTTCTACAATTATACACACTCTTTGTACCTATTAATGAAAGCAGCAGATAAACATTCTAAAATAATTCATGCAGCCACAAAAGTCTTTGCAAAAAAAGGCTTCTTCAATGCAAGAATATCCGATATTGCCAAAGAAGCCAAGGTCGCAGACGGGACTATTTACCTTTACTTCAACAATAAATTCGACATCCTGATTTCTGTCTTTGAAGAAGAAATTGGTAGCCTGGTAGAACAAGTCACTAAATCACTGTCCGTGGAACCTGATCCCAGAAAAAAACTGGAAATTTTTGCCACAAGACATCTCACGATGATGAAAAAAAACAAAAACCTGGCAGAGGTAATCCAGATCGAATTACGCCAGAGCGCCAAACTGATAAAAGATTACAGAAACAACAAGTTCAGCGAATACATTGACATTATTTCCACCATCATCAAGCTGGGACAGGAGCAACACATCTATCGTGCAGATATCAAACCAGGAATTGCCAAACGCGCCTTTTTCGGTGCGCTTGATGAGATCTCACGAATATGGAGCATCTCTCTGGAAACAGAATATAGTGTTGACGATACCATCAGTCAGATCATGACGATATTTCTCTCAGGAATGCTCGTCACCCACACAGAGTGAACAACTACCCCTGTAACGTTAAATAATGGCACTTCATGAAACAAAGTACGCTTTAGTCGGATGAACCTAAAAAAGCATAAATGCACTCTGCGCCCATCTGCACCTAAACGCAACCAAAATAAAAAGGGGTTAGCCAATTTTTTGGTTAACCCCTTAATTTTATGTAGCCGACATGCGGAATCGAACCGCAGACCACCTGATTACGAATTAAAACCCTGTGAGGGGTGCGACATCTATGCCCACGTTAACTTGTTAAGATTATAGCATTTATATTTTGTCATATTTTTTCTATTTTTGCATAATTTAGCATATTTTAGAGCTATTTTCACACAGAGAAAACGGTGCAACATTCAAAAGCAAGGGGCTGTATTTCCCACACCACACTGGCTAAACACCCGTGGACAAACGGCATGGTCGAGGTGGTGAACAAGAAATTCAAGGTGAATACCATCAAACGCTCCACTACGACAATGTGGAGGCACTAACACAACATTTATACGCATATATGCTAAATTATAATTTCAACCTCAAATAACACGCTATTGGAAGAGCTCCACCTTTTGAGGGAATGCTTCACTGGTATAAGAAATCGCCCTCTAGTTTTACTGTTAATCCAGACCACTTAATTGTTGGACTAAACAAGTAAGTTATTTATCCCAGTGGCAGCCGGTGCACTGTAAGATTCCCGGTAATAACCGCAATTTGTTTTTTCTTTGGCTTCCTGATGCTGCAGCCTTGATTTGAATTACCCCGTCCTGATGAGGATTATGACAGGTTGCGCAGACAATTTTTCCGTTATACAGGGGAAGTTCCACACCTATTCGATCTATCGCTGTTTTTATGCCTTCCAGGATTTTTCCTTTGGGTTCTCTTAAATGGTTGGCTCCCGATGGATGTTTTGTCTCAAAACCGGGATGACATCCCATACAGGATTCATTAATGTTGTCCACAAGGAAAACCACCTGATCCAGTCCTAAAATTTTGATATCCGGACGGGTTGCATGGCAGTAGAGGCAAGTTTTTTCATTGATCTTTCCTTTCTCATCTACCTGTAAATGAGGATTCAAACGTTTATATGTTTCCTCGATATGGCAGAGAAAACAAAAATCACTCCGAGAGAGTTCGCCTCCGCGCAAAAATTTTTTGTTTTCTTTTTTGCCGTCTACGCTTTGACAGGGATTGCCGGGTTGCAATGAAGACTGATGACATGTCTCACAGGTAAGCAAGCCATTCTGCAGAGGCATGTCGGGAGGTATCCGTATATGCTTTGAAGGAATGATCCCCACGGGATGAATCTCTTTTCTTGCAAATCCAGTGGCATGGCAGCGGTTGCACAGGGCATTGATATTGCCATTTTCTGCAAGGTTAGACTGCCCTGCGACAGGGGCAGTACTGTGGCAGGAAAGACACATAGGCTGTTGATGTTGCCTGTGCGGATTAATGCTTCTGGCTATTGCTGCCAAACGAAGATATTCTTTGGTTAGGCGGTATCTGTTGTTATTTTCTGCAGCGTGGGGGGAGTGGCAGGCAATGCAGCTGGCTTGATCCTCGACGAGAATTTTTTCTGGGCTTGCGTATTGTTGAAGAGCCAGAGGGTCAGTAAAGGGGTTTATGCCAAAGTAATGCACACTTTCCAAGGAGTTGTGGCAGGATATACAACGCGCCTCAATGTCGGAGGCCAGTATCTTCTCCGGTTTCCATTTTTCTTCAGCATCCTCTTTATGGCAAACAACACAGATGGTTGCATCTCCAGAAATATGCGGTGATTTTTTCTGCTTGCTGATGACGTTGTTCTGCGATTGCTCAAGTACGGAACAGGAGACCATTGCCAGCAAAAAAATTAGGATAATGGAAAAAAATAAACACGATAGTATTGAAGATCGGTATGATTCAATTGGTTTCATCATGCTCATTTTATTTTATATTTAGCCGAATTTACTTAGCGGGCACAAGTTGTTGTTGTTTGACCGAAGAGTGTCTGAGAATACTCTGTTTTTCCTTGGCATCATGGTAGTATCTGTACAATATAAGTGTGTTTTTGCCATGGCAGACGTAACAGAGATCGTTTCTGGCGCCCTTTCTCAGGAAACTGTCCACAACCGTTCCCTCTTGGTTTCCTTTTTGCTCAATATCACCGGTTTTGGCATTCCAGACATGAGCATTATGGCAGGTCGGGCAGGATATTTCGCCTTTAAGTGATTGAACCCCCTGGTCACTGTAGAGGGGAATTGGATCCTGCACCGGTTCCATGGAAAGAAGAATGTCACGATATGATTTATGGTAGCCAAAATAGAGCTGTTTTGGATGGACTCCGCTGGTGACAATCTTATCTTTCCCGGCTCCGGATTGACTGTGGCAACCGTTACAGGCTCTTTCCATGAAATCCTGGCCCTGATCAGCCAGGGGTGAATTCCATAACAGGATTTCTCCAGATGCATTATGCACCGAGTGACATGGGGCACAGACTGAACCTTCACTCGCCTTCTGTCCATGCAGATTTACCGATGAGGGAGCCCTTAGCCGCATGTCATGATCCGTTCCGGTCACCTGTGCTTTTTGCTGGTGGCAATTTTCGCAGAGCAGTGGCTTTTCCAAAGTTCCGGCACGGAGGAAACTGCTGTCACCGTTTCCCTCGAGATTGACTCCCTTCCCTTTTTTGTCTGACCGGGCCACCCATCTGTGAGGGTTATGGCAGGAGAAGCATTCTATCACTTTTTTCTTGTCCACCCTTGTGTAAAGCGGCAATGACTGGGAATCAGCAACAACATTAACAGGATGGGAATGTTGTCCCGTAGTCTTTTTTGCAGCAACCCCGTCCTTATGATGACAGTCAAGGCATAGTGCCGAAGGCGATGCATTCTTTGTTACCGTTCTGCTGCCTGCCCATAGAGAACGGCCTGCTGCATTGTGCGGAACGTGACAGGTACCACAGACCCCGGATTGCTGGACATGCTGTCCGGTAATATTGGTCTTTTCGGGGGCAGTTACCGCAAGATCGTGATCCGTACCCTCTATCAGGTAGTGGTCTGGATGACAGGATGCGCAAAGCGCGGGATCAGTTCCAGCGGGTTTTCGTAAAAAACTGTTTACGGCATTACCCTCCAGATTAACACCTATACCTTTTTTTTGCAGTCCGGGCTGCCACTGGTGAGGATTGTGACAGGTCTGACAGGCCATGATTTCACTGTTGATATTTTTTTTAAAGAGGGGCAGGGTAGAATTTTTTACTGCAATACCAACTGGGTGCGAGTGCTGTCCCACAGTCTTTTTTAAGGCCGGTCCTTTTTCCTGATGGCAACTGATACAGATAGCCGAGTGTTCGTCAGAATATTTTACAATGCGACGAGCCGACAATGTTCGTCCTGTGGCGTTGTGAGGAGTATGACAGGGGCTGCATATGCCCGCCTGTTTAACATTTTGTTCAGCTGCATTGATGGTGTCAGGAGCAGTGACGCCAAGATCATGATCTGTTCCGGCGACGAGAGATTGCTGAATATGACAGGCAGCACACAATATGTCTCTTTTTGCTGCCAATCCTCTGGTTCCGGGTTCGTGCCCATGCACCTTGTGACAGGTGTAGCAGCGAACGGTCCCCTTTGGTCCAGCCTCAAGGAGTTTGGCACTTTCAGCCACTGACTTAAAAGCAACTGACAAAGGGTGGTTTTTTTTCCATGATGCCGGCGTTGAGTCCAGATCTTCTTTGTCTTTGTGGCAGTAAGTGCAGAGAGTGCCTTTGGCGGCAATAAGGCCCTTGATGCCAGCCTCATATCCATGAACTTTGTGGCAGGAAAGACATTGGAGAGTGTTTTTGGGGAGGGCCCGCATATCTTTTTCATGGGCGGGATCAGGCTTGTACTTGACTAAAAGAGGATGATTTTTTTGCTGCGATGGAGGCGCGGACGTATCATCTATCTTGTCACCATGGCAAGTTGCACAGAGAACGGAATTGGTCACCGGCAGGATGAGATTTCTTTCAACTGCACCATGGGCTGTATGACAGCTTTCACAAATCAGGAGTTTCGGATCGGTGACGGAACGAACACCGCCGGCATCGTAGATTGTGGTTGGAAGCAGTCTTTTTCCCTCATGAAGGGGATGATTATGGACCTTGTCCTTCTTGGCGACATGACACATCTCGCACATAATGGAATCATTATTGGTAATCCGTAAAAAAACAGAACGCTCAATGCTGGTATCCGTCGGGTTGGAGTGGGCGGAATGGCAGGTGGCGCACACTATCTTTCCATCATGTGACAGTGGAAACATTTTCGGTATGGTTACCTTGTCCGAAGGGACAATGCCGGTTTTGTGCATATCCCGCAGCCAAACCTTGGAGCGGGAATCCTGATTGGAGCCATCATGGCAGCTCAGGCACATCATTTCGACGCCTGCGACATCGTCAATCTCAAGGGGAGCCAGTAGTGTGCCGCGGCCCTGAACAAATTGATCCATCCATCTGAAATGGCAGATGGCACATTCTCGTGATGAGTTTTGGACCAGGTTGCCTGCTGCCTGGATTGTTAGAGGTAAGGTAAACACAGACAGTAATAGGATTGTGAGAAATGCCGGGAAGAATCTATGCATTAATTTAATTCTCCGACTTCTGTCTTTGTAATACAGTGATTCGATTTTTAAACATTTCAACAACAAACAGTCGATTATCCGATAAAGTCATGCCGACAGGGGTAATGAATTTTCTGAGATTGCCATTTTCATCTCCCACAATACCTGTGAGCCGTCCCTCTCGATCAAAGACCTGAATAACCCCGAGATAGCTGTCTGAGACAAATACCTCGTCGTTGTTACTGACAGCCACGCCCTTTGGTCTATACAGCTGTCCTGGTTCAATACCCCATTCACCAATAAATTGGGAGTAGTTGCCTTTGGCATCAAGAACCTGAACCCGGGTATTAATTACCTCCACGACATAGATATTTCCTGCATCATCTTGATCCATCATGAAAGGAAAACGAAACTCGCCAGGATTACGCCCCATCCCCCCTCGCGACCAGAGAATTGCTCCGCTGTGATCCAAGGCAAGTATCCTGTGGTTGTCATTGTCAACTGCGAGAAAGCTGTGATTATTTATCCCAAAATGCACATCCGTGGGATCTGCAGGTTTACCATCGGGGGGAGATGGTAAATCAAAATACTGAGGCGTTGTTTGTCCCAAGGCAAAATAAGCCAGCCGATGGTTGCCGGAATCGGCAACCAGTACTTCACCCGCGGGTGAAACATCGATACCCAGGGGCTGGTTCAGCATCTCATCACCGCCAAAAGTGAAAAGAGGCATTCCATTCTTGTCGTATACACGCACAAGATTTGCGGTACCGTCGAGGACGTATATGTATCCTTTGCCATCAACGGCGACATCGCTTGGCAGCTTGAGGGGGCCTGATATCTCAAGAACCTGTTTGTAGGCTATTATCTCGCCGGTGCTGTTTTTTGCAGAAACAGCACCGGCAGATAATAGCAGAAGCAGGCAAAACGAAAGAGGCAACCAGCGGTAGAAAATCATTTTACTTGGTTGACCTATTTTCTTTCTCCAAGTCTTCTGTTTTCTTTTTCCTCATGAGATCTGCGTCAAACATGGTCGGTAAATAGAACTTCATGTACCTGTTGATCATATCTGCTACCTCAGTACGATAGAGGCTTTGTGCCCGTTCGGGAGTATATCCAACAGTGGCAAAATCAATATATGGTTTTTGGCCATGGCACTCCGTACATTGAACCGGTTTCTTTGAGATATCTTTATGAAGAACAACCTTTGCCTTTGCCTTTTCCTCTAGCGTGAGCTTGTTCTTGTTTGCTTGATATTCCCGGACAAAATCTTCGTTGGACGAATGATCAAGACGCTGTAATTTGCCTGTGCTCGACGTAAGAATAGGAACCAGTTTGGCGCCGTAAACACCACTGTCACCAGTAAGAGCGTCTACTCTGTTATCTGTTTGATTGTCGAACCAGACATAATCCATTTTTGTCTCAATGTCACTTTGGTGAACGTGACAGGTTTCACAGGCCATGAAGTAATTGTGCATGTTCAGGAATGAACGAACATCAGGTGACTTGCTATGGGGAAAAGTGCCATGGCATTGCACACAGACTGGAGGATTGGAGACGGTTACCGCAACACTTGCGTCAGGGGTATGAAAATAGCCGATCCTTTCTTTAGCTTCGGATTTCTTGAAAAAGGTTTCCATTGACCCTTTATTCGCCATCTGATCCTGGCGTTGATACTCGGGTGGGAAGTAAAGCAGCTTGATCAGCAGTGCGGAAATGCCAAGAAAGAAAATAAAAGACAAGAATACAATTCCCTCAATGATGACCTGCATAAAACCTTTTTTGGTGGGGGTTGCATGGTGCGTGTCATTGGAGTCGATAAGGCCCTGTTCGATTAGCCTCTTGTACTGCAGCGGGTGTTCCTCTTCCAGCTCGTGTAATGGCATTTTCCCTGTTATCCACACCCAGCTCATTGGAAATTTTCCGGGTTTATAATGAACGGAGTAAAAATGCCAGACAATGATGGCAAGTGTGGCGAGGATGGCTTCCATGCCGTGAATGAGCAGGGAAAGATCAAGGGCGAATTTACTCCAATACGCCTCTGTCCACAGGATGACACCGGTTACGGAGATGATGATCGTGCCAGCCACAAGTGCCAGATATTCAGCCTTTTCCCGATAGTCGAAGCGGTCGAAGTCAGGTGGACTTGGCCGCTTTCCAATGTAGTAGGCAAGGTTTTGAAAAATGTCCTTTGCATCTTTCAGATTGGGTATCATGGCCATAAAGAATGATCTGCCCTCCCTGTGGGCGGCCAGATAAACGATGTGATATAAACCAGCAAGGATCATAATCACACCAGCAATACGGTGCAAGAGTCCCCGGTAGTAGAAAAGAGTTTTTCCGGCATCTCCAAGCTTCAGAATCCATTCTTCCGGCATGCGCAGGGCGTATCCGGAGGCCACCAAAATAAAAAAGGTTAAAAAGGTGAAGAGGTGCTGAAGCCTTTCATGGCCGTTAAGACGTATGATTTCCCCGGATGGTGTCATGTTCGTGGACTTGTTGTCATTGTCGGATGGTGTAGTATATTCTGAATTCATCAGTTTTTTCCCCCGTGTTTTTTCAGATTTTTAACGGTTCGATAAAAGTCCAGAATCTGATGAAGGAGCATTCCTCCAATAACTACAGTGATTAATAAGGTGTAGACATATCGCACGAGGCCGTATACTTTTCTATGGAAGGCTTCGTCTTTGTCAAAAGTTCCAGGGTCAACATCAACATTGGCAAAAAGGTTACGGAACCGACGTTCCTTTCTTAAGACGTCGATGTCGCTTAATGCATTTTTATCCTTGATAAATGCCGCAATTGTGTCTTCAAGTCCCAAGCCGGCCTGATGAATTTCTCCTTCCGCAAACTTTGCCGTTGCATTTGGATGGCATTGTTGAACTCCGGAGATGTTGGCGCAGGTCTGGCGCAGGTTGTTTTTATAAACCGCTGAAGCGGGTTCCACCATGCTTTTCATGCCATGCACGGGATACCCCACCGGCGCATGACAACTGATGCAGTCGGGTGCGTTGGGGTCATTGAAAAGCACGCCTTTCCAGTGGAATGTGTCCTTATAGTTGGCGGTGGCGACAAGTCCATGCCGGGACATCATCTTTTCATTTTCATGGCATCGAAGGCAAAGTAAGACAGTTTCTTTGGAGGTCTTTGAACTATGCAGTCGGTGACTGAAATGCCGGTAAAAGCGATTGGTCCACTCTTTGTTTTCATGGCAGCCGAGACATCGTCTCAGGGCGTCGGCCGAAACACCCGCTTCCTGGCCTGTAATACTGCTGACGGGCCGGTAAACTGCATTAACATGGCAAGCAGTGCAGCCTGGCATGTCCTCGCTAAATTTTTTCGGTTTACCATCTTTGGTGACTTTGCCGTGAACACTGTCGTTGATCTCAGTGTAGTGTGAACCATGGGAGAAATCCCGGTCGGTGGATGGTTCTTTGAGATGACATTTGGTCGCACAGTCGACTTTCTTGGTGTCGGTATGAGGGATTACATCAAGATTGAGATGACAATTCCTACACAGTACTTTTCCATGTACAGAATTTTTGTAGGTGCCATCCTTCACGTAAAAAAGGCGCATACTCCCATCCTTATCTATCCTCCCCAGACCAGGGTACTTGTGACAGACGAGACAGGCCTCCTCATCGTCCGCATACAAGTACTGCGGTAGCAATAGGGTGAAGGACATTATTATCCAGATAAAAACAAGCCCTTGTTTAACTTCATGATCTCTCATTAATCCCTCCCTCCAGTACGCAAAGTGACCGGATTTGAAAATTATTTCACTACTTAAATGCTAAAGTGCTACTTGCTTACTTTCTCCAATAGTACCAAACAGCGAACCGACATAAACGACTCAAAAAAAACACTTACGTTTTCCTGGCTGGTGACCAATGCTTTTTTAGCGGTGTTAACGGACTTTTTATTTTTTATTAAACCTTTTGTAAATCATTTGAGACAACCCATCTTTCTGGATTGTTTCATCATTCTATCCCATTACCAGACTTGACATCTTCACCTGACAGCCAAAGTGACATATCGCTGGACAAAAAAAAAAACCGAGCTACCGCTTTGATATGGCAGCCCGGCTAATTCACTTCTGAATCCCGAGGCTTTCCGTCCCTGCTTCACAACAGGTTTGGCTTTATTTCGTATTGGTGAATGCAAAAATCTTATCACATTCTTGCTACACATTTTGATATTTTTTTTAGTATATAAAACATTCTTATTAACAGCAATAAGAAATGAATGAAAATTCATTTTTTATTGCTGCTAATAACGTTTCGTATCAACATTATTGATAATATTGTTTTAGTATTAGGAATATATTATTTTATGTTCGATACCATGGCGAAACATATATTAATTTTTTGTTTGTGGAATGGATGTTTTTTGAAAGGCAGGGAAGTTGTGACTATCTCCGATTGTGCAGTGACGATTGAATGCCTCGAACAGGACATCGACCGCATGACAGGCCTCCAATGTGATCGCGATCTTTGCAGCCAAAACTTTCCTGCTAGCCCAATCAACTACCGCCGTAAGATAGACAAACCCCAAATCCCAACACCTCCGGGGACCTTCAATATAAACCAGCACTGCGCACTCGGCGCTTATGAATCTGCAGATCCATGAGCCAACCATGAGAAGAATACTCGATATCTAAGGAGAACAGTCCAAACTGCACCCCCATATCATTGGTTGCATATGACCACCGGCCAAATATAACCCTTTTTATATGGCTATGCATAACCGCCCGGCAGATGCCTTCTTGTATAATTATTCATAAAAATAAGGATGATAGATGAGGAAACATCGAACATTAAAAATCTGGCACAAACTTTGCTTTAATTAAAAGCAGTGAAGAATGGCACCATGCTTTTTGTTTGACACCTTATTGCCGCTATCTTTTTTAAGTTTCATAAGAAAGTTGATAACGTAACAAAGGGTATCACAGGAATTCCTGTTTTTTTTACTGTCCAGGAATATTGAGTTTTTTCTTATTTGGAGGGATTAACCATGAAACATTCAAAATTTTTTTCCGCTTTTTCTTTAATCATGCTGTTGACCTTTTTCGTGGGATGCGCCTCAACATCTAAGCACGAAGGAACCGGAGAATATGTCGACGATACAGTTATCACCACAAAGGTCAAGGCTGCAATACTCGATGCCCCTTCTCTGAAGTCAAGCGAGATCAATGTTGAAACCTTCAAGGGAGTCGTTCAATTGAGCGGTTTCGTCAATTCCCAGGCGGATATCAACCAAGCGATCGAAGTCACACGTAATGTCAAAGGAGTAACATCAGTCAAAAATGACATGCAACTCAAATGACAGGCCATTATTCCAGGCATCCAGTCTAAGGCCGATTATAACCGCCGCCCGTTGAAAAGAATTGTTACGAAGGAGCCTTTAGGCTTCAAGCTGCCTGACTGGCAGTTTGAAGCCTAAAGGCTGACGCTCCAAACAGTGGGCCGCCAGATTCTCAATTCCTCAAGCTATGGAAAAAGGAGAAAAAATGCTCGAAACAATTGCAGTTGTCTTGGTTATCCTCTGGATTCTAGGTTTTGTCTCCTCCTACACCATGGGCGGATTTATTCATATCCTTTTGATCGTCGCAGTCGTAATGATTCTGCTTCGCGTCATTCAAGGTCGACGCCTCTAAGTGGCCCCTTGAACGGTCCATACAAGCAGGAAAGTGGACAGAGATCCTATATTAACTTGCATACGACAATCACTCCTTAAGCATACCACCCTGCATAGATGACTGAATTTGAGCATGCAAATCTTTGCAGGCTGACAAACGGCAGGTCGCGTGGTGGTATTTGCTTTTGGACCGACTTGTCAAAAAAAGCAAAAATTCCTCCATCCCCTAACATATATAAAGGAAAGACGTTATGAACAGCAAAGAGGTCTACAAACAAAAGATAGAGGAAGAATTGAAACAGGTACAGGCCAAATTAGCCGAGTTCGAGACCCCGCAAAAAAGCCTTACAGCCGATGCTCGTATCAAATATACCAAGCAGGTCGACAATCTTAAACAGAAAGTTAACGCCATGAGGCCCAACTGAAAGAGCGAGTCGCTGTCAACAAGGACGGTTGGGATCTACTACGCTACTGTTTTTAATCAGACTTTTCAAGAAATCCTAAAAAAGTCCTCAACCCATCAATAAAGGAGACGCATTATGAGCACGAAAAATGCCTACAGACAGAAGATAGAGTCCGAGCTTGAGCTGGTAGAGGCCAGATTCGCCGAGTTCAAGGCCCGGGGGAAGGGCCTTGCAGCCGATGCACGCATCAAACACTCCCAGCTGGTTGAAGATCTTGAGCAGAAGAGTGCTGCGACGAAGAAAAAATTGAAAGCGCTGGGTGAGGCCAGCGATGACACCTGGGAAGAACTGAAGGACGGGGTAGAGAGTACTTGGGCTAAATTACAGGCGGCGCTTAAAGATACCGTCACTATGTTTGAAAAAGATGTCTAAACTCGTTCAAATAATTACTTTTAACTCAACCTGACTTCTTGAAGAAAACCATAGGAAGAATTCCTTGTCCTTCGGGTGTATGTGCCTCAATATACTAAAAAAGACGTTCGCTGAAATTGGTTCAACATTCTAGGCGTTTTGTACAAAAACCTAAAAAGTAACCCTAAAGAAAGGAATAAGACCATGGGAGACCAAGGTGGGAAAAAAGACAAGGATAAAAGTCAAAAACAATCCTCCGACATGCACAAACAGAAAGAAAATATCATGTTTGAAAAACAACACAAAGGACAGCCTGTACCTGGACTTCCATCCGAGATAACCGTTAGCAAAAACGACATGATAAAGGCCTTGAAAGCAAATATGAAGGCAGTGAAAAAAATCTAATAAATAACCGCCAAGACATTTATCCGCCTCACGCTGAAAGCACCTCCGCCTTTGAGCGATGAAGTGATTGAAAAGTTTGAAAAAAAATAGCGTCAACTATTCACGAGTCTAAGGCCCTTCTCTATTCACTCACTCCATCAATTTCCCTGACCGTAATATCTACAAACGAAGGATACAATGACCATGATGACGCGTACCAGCACCTGGCTTTACATGACCGCTCGCTTGGGCGCCGCCGCCCTCGGCCTCATGCTCATTTTCCAATCTCCCATGGCGACAGCTGCAGACAGGGTGAGTGATGAATTTCTGACCGGGTATATTGCCTCTATCCTTGAGCGGGACATGCTCTGGGAGAGAGACAGCTATCTTTTAAAAATAGTCAACGGGGTTGTCACGATTACCTTGTTTGAAGATGATCAGCTGCGACGGGAGGCGGCCGACAAACAGTTGCGCGCCCTCGACGGGGTACAGGAGGTAACAATTGAGGCGACCAACAAGCAACTGCGCGCTATCGACGGGGTGCAAGAGGTAGCGATTGAAGTAAAGTCTACAGATACAGATATGCCGGAAGCGGTAAACAGTTTTATGGGGGTAACCGATGCAGGAAAAGTATTTCCAACGGGCGACCTGTTCCGCTCATTCATTGCCGACCCCAAACAGTCACGGTTCTTTGTCAGTCTCGATAACTTCCGATCTTTAGGAGAGGACTACACCCTGGCGGCTGTCGGCTTCGGTGAGACCTTCGGCCTCTATCGGTTCTTCGGCACTCGCGAGGGGGACGGCCTGCAACTGAGCATACTTGCAGGCCTGTTCGCCCAATTCAACATGGACAACGATTCCTCCGACCTCATCAACGCAGATTATACCATCGGTATCCCCGCCACCTACCGGTATGGCGACAATTCGCTCCGCCTCCGCCTTTATCATCAGAGCTCACACCTGGGGGATGAATTCCTGCTGGGCGCAAATCCTCCGGATCGGATCAACCTCAGTTACGAAGCCACCGAACTCATCTATTCCTACGAATGGCGAGAATTCCGAGTGTACGGCGGTGGTGAATACATTATCCATAAGGAACCGAGTGATCTCAAACCGCTGAGCGCCCACTGGGGGATTGAGTATCGCGGCAGCACGCCGCTGGTGTGGAACGGCAGGCCGATTGCCGGGGTGGACATAAAAAACCTGGAGGAGCATGAATGGACCAACGATACCAGCGTCAAGGTTGGCCTCGAGTTCGGTAACCCCAACCCTGGACAGCGTCGACTGATCCTCATGGCCGAGTGGTACAAAGGCTTTGATCCGTACGGCCAGTTTTACAATAACAAGGTTGAATATTATGGCCTGGGTTTGTCTCTGGGATTCTGATGGAATTTATCTAAGACAATTGAATTTAAACGACGGCCCCATCAGGGGATGAATGAAAAAGATGCACGAAAAAAAGGAAAAAGAGAAAATGAAGAAGAAATTGTTGATGCTGGTAGGTGCATGCCTGATTATGACGTGCGCGTCCTCGGCCTTTGCCGCCGTAACGCTCAAACGTCTGGGGGATCACCCCTTCTATCGTCCGCCCATAACCTCTGAAGCAGACCTGCGGGACATGGTCAAAAATCACAACGCTGATCTCCAGACCGGGTTTACTAAATCAGGTTATCCAGAACTGTTTCCAGATTTTATGGCCCAGTTTCCAACGGCAAAAGTTGAATTCATCAAAGTTGCTCCAGGGGAGCAATTTGGCTGGATGCTCTTTCGAAAAAAGAGTTCCGGTCCGGTTTCCGTACTCAAGGATGTAACCTGGGGTGGTAAGGCGTCCTTTGATGCCTACGGTTTTTCCATAGACCAAAACGGACAGCGCTACGAATTTATTGTTCCCGCTATCTGCGGCAATTTGAGTTTAAGGAATATCAGCAGGATCCCCGAACCTGTCGTTCCTGTCACTCCGGTGGTAATTGAGAATAAGGTCGCCCAATCAAAACCTGCAGAAATTGCCCAAACAGTAACAGTGGATCAGCATAAGGGTGGACCAGTGGCCGATATCGGTCTTGCCCACCAGTTTGATCCAGCCAGCTACGTATTTGCCCGCGTTGGTTATGAGCTTCCGTTAACTGAAAGTCTCTACGCCATGGGCCTTGTCGGTGGCTTTGCCCGTATTGATGGGTATGATGGCGGCAGCGCCTTCACGGCTGATGCCCTGTTGAATTACTATTTGACTGAGAAGATGTTTGTTGGTGCCGGCGTCGGTTTCTGGACCGGAGAGGATGACAATATTGATTTGATTGTCAATATGGGATATCTCATCTATGAGAAACCGGGAAAGATGAAGACCTCACTCTTTGTCGAAGGACGTTGCGAAGCTGATGATCTGATTGCCAGTAAAGCGACTCGCTTGGGCGTAGGCTTGCGTTTCCAGTTTTAGGCAAAAGAGAAGAACAAAAGAAAACATATTATCCAAAGCATGACCCATCCCGTGCAAACTGGATGGGTCATGCTTTTTCATCCGGCATTGACGGATTTTTACAGCGACACACACCGCTCACGCCTTGAAAATTGAAGATGCAAATCTATGGTTTCTGGATATTGAGTTTAACCATACGGGCACGCAGGGTGCTGCGGTCGAGGTCAAGAATTTCAGCCGCACTATTTTTTCCGCTTACCTTCCATTTGGTCTGCTCAAGCACCCGCATGATATAGTCTCGCTCCACCGCCTCCAAAGTTTTTGGGCTTGCAGATAAATCGTTGAACGGTTTCTTGAGTTCATCAACCAGCCGCAGCTTGGGGCCCGACGAGTTGATCACCGCCCGCTCCAGGACATTTTCCAGTTCCCGAACATTTCCAGGCCAGGAATACTCTTGTAACGCCTCCATTACAGTCACCGGGATGATTTCAATGGCCTTGCCCAAGCGCCTGGCAATCTTTTTGACGAAAGAATCGACAAGAAGGGGGATGTCATCCATGCGCTCCCGAAGTGGCGGCATGGTAATAGGGAAGATATTTAACCGGTACCAGAGGTCCTCACGGAAACGGCCTTTGCGCACCTCCTCTTCCAGATTACGATTGGTGGCGGCAACAATTCGGGTATCCACTTTTATAGTATGGGAGCTGCCCAACCGCTCAAACTCGCCTTCCTGAAGCACTCTGAGCAGCTTTGCCTGCAGCTCCAGCGGTAATTCGCCAATTTCATCCAGAAAAAGGGTCGCGCCATTGGCAACCTCAAAGCGCCCAAGATGTCTGGACAGCGAACCGGTGAAGGCACCTTTTTCATGACCAAACAATTCGCTTTCGATGAGGGTGGCGGAGAGGGAAGCGCAATTTACTTTTACCAGAGTCCGACCTTTGCGCAGACTCAAGTCGTGGATGGCCCGGGCGGCCAGCTCCTTGCCGGTCCCTGTCTCACCAAGAATCAATACTGTGGTATCACTTACGGCAATCTGTTCAACTTTATAGAGTACATATTTAAGACTATCACTTTGACCGACGATATTCTGATGATTATATTCCAGCTTGATCTCTTCTTGCAGATAGGCTCTTTCCGCTTCCAGTTGTTCTTTTAGCTCTATCGTTTCAGCAAGGGCCTCTTCAGCGCTTTCTTTTCTTCTTTCCGCCTCTTCTTTGGCAACGACAAGTTCGGCCGTGCGCTTGGCCACCTCGAATTCAAGAAAGCTATTCTGGTCCCGCAACGATTCGGCCAGGGCCTTCAGGGCCAGATGGTTCTTTATGCGCGCCATGACGATGGGCGGGCTGATCGGCTTGATGATGTAGTCGACCGCGCCGAGCTCCAGCCCTTTCTGTTCGTCCTCCATATCAGACCTGGCGGTGAGAAAGATCACCGGAATATCTGCAGTGGAAGGGTCGCCTTTGAGTCGCCGGCACACCTCGTAACCATCCATGCCGGGCATCATGATGTCGAGCAGGATCAGCTTCGGCGGCGAGTTTGAGGCCGCGATCTGCAGCGCCTTCTCGCCATTATTAGCAACCTTCACCTTATAGGCGTCCTTGAGCAGACCGCTCATCAGGGTCAGGTTTTCCGGCGTATCGTCGACGACCAGGATCGTCTCCCTTTGGCTGAAATCAAGTTCATCCATAATCAGGCCGATGCCCCGGTGGCGGCCATAAGCGCTGCGAGCGCCGCCTCGAAGTCGAATATTCTCATATTGTCATCAATCTGGCGATAGTGGTCAGGAAAGGCCGCGTCGAGCAGCTCCGCATTCGCATCCAGCACGTCAACCGCCTCCGCGTCATCATCGGCCAGCATTGCCGCCAGCTTGGCACAGACAGCCTTGAGTTGTGCCGGGAAGACCGTGACCGCCGTCTTGGCCCCTTCCTCCGGCAGTTGCTGTTCCAGTTGGGTAATAAAATCTTCCAGAACCATTTTCAACTTGTCGAGGTGGGCATCGATTTCGGCGCGTGGACTCCGCTCCTTGATCACGACCTCAAGGCTTGCCGCCAGTTGCTGCAGACCAGTGGCGCCGATGGTGCCGGAAACACCCTTGAGCGTATGGGCGAGCCGTTCCGCACTATCCGGCAGGTTTTCCTCCAGCGCCTTGAGGATCTCTGCCACGACGGATTTCTGCCCGGCTACGAACTTGCGCAACATCGAGAGGTAGAGCGTCTTCCTGCCGAGCACCCGGCGCAGGCCGTCGGCCATATCAAGCCCCTCGACCCCGAAAGGCAGGTCGACATCGACCACGGCCTGCGGCTCCACATCGACATCGACAGCTGTCGATTGTCGTGGTTTGATCCATTTCAACAGCGCCTGCCACAGAATTTCCGGCTCGATCGGCTTGGCCACGTGATCGTTCATGCCCGCCGCCATGCAGCGGTCGCGATCGCCCTGCATGACATTGGCGGTCATCGCCACCACCGGAAGATCCTTGAGGCGAATCTCCTTGCGGATTTCCTGGGTCGCCGTCACACCGTCCATCACCGGCATCTGCATATCCATCAGGACAAGGTCGTAATCGCTGGCCCTGACCTTATTCAGGGCGATCTGGCCGTTCTCGGCCAGATCGACAAGGAAGCCGGCATCGCACAGCAGCTCGGTTGCCACTTCCTGGTTGAGATCGTTGTCCTCCACCAGCAGGATACGGGCGCCCTTTATGGTCGTGAGTTGTGTGAAGGTGTCAGTCGGGGCATCCCCGGGGATGCGCACACCATCGTCGACACCTCCCATAATGCGCTGCACGCTGTCAAAGAGCACCGAGGGACTGACCGGCTTGAACAGCACATCCACGATATCTACTCCCTCGGCGGCCCGTATAACTTCCTCGCGACCGAAAGCGGTCACCATAATCATATGCGGCATGCGGCTGAGCGGCAGCTCCCTGAGTCGTTTGGCCGTCTCGTTACCATCCATATCGGGCATTTTCCAGTCGAGAAAGACGATTTCGTAGGGCATGCCCTGCGCCTCGGCACGATCCACGGCGCCAATGGCCGCATGGCCCGACTCGACCTGGTCGACCATGAAGCTCATTCTGTCCAGCAGGTCGCCCAGCATCTGACGGGCGTTCTCGTTGTCGTCTACCACCAAGACGCGCTTGCCCTGCATGTCGGTCGCCAGCGCCAGCTTGCACGACTGGCCCACACCCTTGCCGAGTCGCGCCGTGAACCAGAAGGTGCTTCCCTTGCCTGGTTCGCTGCTGACTCCCACCTCTCCGCCCATCAGCTCGGCCAGTTTCTTGGAAATGGCCAGCCCGAGACCGGTGCCGCCAAATTCGCGAGTGGTCGAGGCATCGGCCTGTGAAAATCTCTGGAACAAGCGCCCCATCTGCTCCTCCGTCAGACCGGTGCCTGTATCGCGCACGGCGCAGTAGATCAGCACATCCTCGTCGGTCTCCTCCTTGAGACGGATAACGACGTCGATCTCGCCATGCTCGGTGAATTTGACGGCATTATTGCAGTAATTAATCAGAATCTGCCCCATCCGCAGCGGATCTCCGATCAGGTATCGCGGCACGTTCTTATCTATATCGAAGACCAGTTCCAGCTCCTTGGCAAAGGTCTTCTCGCCGATCAGGTTGGCCACATTGTCAAGCATCTTCTCCAGTTCAAACGCGGTATATTCAATGGCCAGCTTGCCCACCTCGATCTTCGAGAAGTCAAGGATATCGTTGATGATGCTGAGCAGGTGCCGGCTGGAGCCCTTGATCTTCTTGATGTAGTCGCGCTGGCGCGGTGTCATCTCTGTCTTCAGCGCCAGATGAGACATGCCGATAATGGCGTTCATCGGCGTGCGGATCTCGTGGCTCATATTGGAGAGAAAATCCGATTTGGCGAGGTTGGCTTGTTCAGCCACGGCCTTGGCCTTCTCCAGCTCGGTGGTCTTTTCCTCCAGCACCTGATCCAGGAATTTGCGTTCCGTGACATCACGAGCTGCGGCAAACACGCCCTGTAATCTCCTGTCCCGATCGTAGAAGGTGGTGGCATTAAAGGAGACCACAGTTTCCTTATCATCCCTGGTGCGCGCGGTGAGTTCGTAATTGGTGACCTTCTTTTCGCTCAGCACCAGTTTGATACCTGCCTCGGCCCGCTCCGGATCAGTGAAGTATTTTTTGAACGGCGCGCCGATCAATTCGTCGCGCGTGCAGTCGGTGAGTTCCTCCATCTGTTTATTGACGTCGGTAATAATACCGGACGGATCGGTGGTCATCAGCGCGTCGATATTGGCTTCAAACAGGGAGCGCGTGTAGAACTGATGATCGCGCAAGCGCTGGCCGAGCTGCTTCTGCTCTGCCTCGATCCGTTTACGGGCCGTATTGTCCGTGCCGATCAAGAGATATCCGATGATGGCCTCCTGCTCGTCACGCAAGGCCGTGACCGACACGATTGCCGGAAAACGGCTGCCATCCTTGCGGATGTAGGTCAACTCGTAGATGTCCTCAATACCGCGTGAAGCCTTGAAAACCAGGGCCTCGAAGCCGGGGGTGATCGGGGTTTCGAGTTCGACGCTCAGTGCTTCGGCGCGGGCAATCAGCTCCTGCGGATCGGAAATATCGGCCGGAGTGATCGTGTTCATCACTTCGTCGGCAGTGTAGCCCAGCATGCGCTCGGCGCCGACGTTGAAGATCTGGATGACGCCCTGGGCGTCAGTGGCGATACTCGAGAAATTGGCGCTGTTAAAAATCGCGTCCTGCAGGGCTTCCGCCTGCCTGCGCACGGTGACATCACGCAGAATGCCGGTGAAGTAACGCTCGCCAGCCAGCCACATTTCGCTTACCGCTATCTCCAACGGGAAAGTGCTGCCATCCCTGCGCCGGCCGACAACTTCGCGGCCAAGGCCGATAGCGCGGTCCTCTTCGCTGGCATTGTAATACTCGAGCGAACCATTGCGCTGGTCTTGGTCAAGTTCGGGGATCAGCAGACTGAAGGTTTGGCCGATGAGTTCTGCGGCAGCATAGCCAAACATCCGTTCAACGGCCGGGTTGACGGTCTCGACGATGCCACCGTGGGCATGGAGGGTGACAAGGCCATCGACCACGGTATTCAGAATCGTCTGGATCAGTGTCGTATTATCGCGCAAGGCCTGCTGGGCTGCATATTCTCCGGTAACATCGCGGAAGACCAGGACGGCTCCGACCACCTGGGTCTCGCGGTCACGAATTGGCGCGCAGCTGTCGGCAATATCGCACTCGCTCCCATCGCGGGCAATGAGCACGGTGTGGTTGGCCAGGCCCTGTATCGTGCCCTGCGCCAGGGTCTCCAAGACGGGGATTGTGGCGGGCTGGCGGGTTTCTTTGTTAATGATGGAAAAAATTTCGTCTATCGGGCGACCGCTGGCCTGCGCCTGCGTCCAACCGGTGAGTCGTTCCGCAAGGGGATTGAGGAGTGTCACCCGTGCTTCGCCATCAGTGGCTATTACTGCATCGCCAATGGAGTTGAGCGTCACGGCCAGCTTTTCCTCACTCTCCCGCAAGGTTATATTGGCCTGCTGCAGTTGCTTGTTTGTCTCCTTCTGAATCTCGAGCAGATGCTGTCGCTCTGCTTCGACCTGCTTGCGTGCGGTGTTATCGGTGCCGATCAGCAGATAGCCGATAATGGCGTCCTTCTTGTCGCGCAGGGCCGTGACCGACACAACGGCCGGAAAGCGGCTGCCATCCTTGCGGATATAGGTCAGCTCGTAGATGTCCTCAATACCGCGTGAGGCCTTGAAGACCAAGGCCTCGAAGCCCGGTGCAATCTTGGTTGCAAGTTCGACGCTGAGCGCCTCGGCACGCGCGATCACTTCCTGCGGATCGGAGATATCGGCCGGTGTAATTTTGTTCAGCACTTCCTCGGCGGAGTAGCCCAGCATGCGCTCGGCGCCGACGTTGAAGATCTGAATGACGCCCTTGGCATCAGTGGCAATACTCGAGAAATTGGCGCTGTTGATAATCGCGTCCTGCAGGGCTCCCGCCTTAAGCAGCGCCTTTTCAGACTGCTTGCGTGCGGTATTGATGGGACGTTTTTTTATGTCATTCATGGGGAAGTCTGCACTGAAAGGTGATCGATTTATGGACAAACTTCAAAAAACAAACAAAAAGGTAGACAACCGGGCAGAGACCTTGAGGGGTTTATGGTCAGCAAGCACGGTGTATTTCAACGATCATACAGCTATTCTGGATTCTTCGCTCATTTCTTCTCGTTTCATATGGCAGCGCACAGCTTAAACTCCAGCCTTAATGGTGCCTTGAAAACAGGGGCTCACGCTCGGCCTACTATTTTGGACTCACAGACCACGACCAGGTTCGCCGGTCATGTTGCAGGTGGAGCGGCTGTATCTGCAATGCAGGTGCAGGTCAGGCTCCATGGGGAAGGGAAAATCTATGGTTTTTGGATATTGAGTTTAGCCATGCGGGCGCGCAGTGTGCTACGGTCAAGGCCAAGAATTTCAGCTGCACTGTTTTTGCCGCTTACCTTCCATTTGGTCTGCTCAAGTACCCGCATAATATAATCTCGCTCAACCGCTTCCAGGGTCTGAGTACCTGCAGATACTTCATGGAACGGCTTCTTGAGTTCGTCCGCCAGGCGCAGCTTGGGGCCCGACGAGTTGATCACCGCCCGCTCAAGGACGTTTTCCAGCTCCCGAATATTTCCAGCCCATTGATACTGTTGCAAGGCAGCCATTACCCCCTCCGGGATGCAGGCAATGGTCTTGCCCAACCGGGCGGCAATCTTTTTGACGTAAAAATCCACCAGGGCCGGGATGTCATCGAGACGGTCCCGAAGCGGCGGCATGGTAATCGGGAAGATATTTAACCGGTACCAGAGATCCTCACGGAAACGGCCCTGACGGACCTCCTCTTCCAGGTTACGATTGGTGGCGGCAATAATCCGGGTATCGACCTTGATGGTGCGGGAGCTGCCCAAACGTTCAAACTCACCATCCTGGAGCACCCTGAGCAGTTTTGCCTGGAGCTCCATTGGCAATTCGCCGATTTCATCCAGAAAGAGGGTCGCGCCGTTGGCGACCTCAAATCGGCCGAGGTGCCTGGAGGAAGAACCGGTGAAGGCCCCTTTCTCATGACCGAACAATTCGCTTTCAATGAGGTTTGAGGGCAGCGTGGCGCAGTTCACCTTTACCAGGGCCCGCTTGTGGCGCAGACTCAGACCGTGAATAGCCCGGGCGGCCAGTTCTTTGCCGGTTCCCGTCTCACCAAGAACCAATACGGTGGTGTCGCTTGCGGCAATCTGCTCAATTTTATAGAGTACGTATTTGAGCCCGTCACTTTGACCGATAATTTGGTAGCGTAGAAAAAGAGAGACCTTGACGATGTGAGAGTAAAAAATGCCCTCCCCTTTATGGTAATAATAGTTTTGGCAAACTAACCATAATAAAGGAGGGCAATATGGGATTTCTCCCACAGTGCG
>Ga0180732_1000226_pt1 | contig 53725 bp, 54 predicted proteins | sample KR11_01MetaG_FD_148674 | JGI IMG/M metagenome (GOLD analysis project Ga0180732, IMG submission 148674) | Groundwater microbial communities from the Olkiluoto Island deep subsurface site, Finland - KR11_0.1 MetaG | ecosystem: Environmental > Aquatic > Deep subsurface > Groundwater | place... | reverse complement strand
CTGAGGTACGGCCCCCCGTAACGATACAAGAAATCCATGGGCGAAAAGCCAGCCAGGCTGCAATATTCGGCTAATGGTGACCACACAACATATGGTATGCGCTTGAGTCAAGTGCATACCCACATAAAAAAAATATATATAATGTTCTGAATGAGGTTGAGTAAAATTTAGGTTTCACTGGGGAGGCCGCCCACCCCCTCCTTGAAAAGAAGGAGGGGGACTAATACCGATCAATCCTTATCCAGGATCTTTTCACGTTCCCGGTCATATTCATCCCTGGTCATCGCGCCAATATCCAGGGCTTTTTTCAGATCCATGAGCTGCTGTCCCGTGGTGACACTCGTCACCTCACTGCGAACTTCAGCTCCACCGCCACCACATCCGGAAAGCACCGGGACCATAGCTATAACCAGTATCCACATGACGAGACGTAGTTTCATTATGTCCTCATTAAAGTAAAGGTTTGTTGATAGAATAGATCATTTCATACAAAGTCCGGATAATTATTTTTCCTCGACAATCCGGCCCTCAACAGCAGGTGCCACAGGTGAATCCTTGGCCAGGGCATCGAGCACCACATCCCGCAGGAATTGACCGGGATCATTGTACACCAGTCGACTACTGCGCATGGCCCCGCCAATTTCGACAAAATCTCCACCACTTCTGATCGCCTGGCCAAAGGCAGTGTAGCCATCACCGCCGGCCGCTATAAAATCAAGGGTGGCCAGGCTATATTCCTGCTGCGGATCAATGGGAAGGCCACCGACCGTGACTGACACAATTCGCTGCCCCACCGGTCGGCGACGATCAAAGACAAAAGTCATCCCAGAGACCTGAGGGAAACGCCCTTCTCCCCGTTCCACCCCTGAAACCCCATGTTCCAGCGTCTCCAGCAGGAGTTTGCCGCTCATCTTTACTGCCACCAGATAACTATTGAAAGGGAGGGCGGCATAGATCTGACGGAAGGTCAGCTCACCCTTGTTCAAACCGGTACGCAAACTGCCGCCGTTGACCAGGGCCGCCTGAGCTCCTGTGGTGCTGCGGACGATATCGGCCACCAGATCCCCCAGATTAGTCTCCTGTTGACGTACCCCTTCCTGGATCAGATCAACATCGGTTACCCCAGCTTTCTGATTCAAGACGATATCAACCTGGCCATTATATCGCTTCACCAGCGCCGCTATTTCCGGATCACCCCCTCCAGGGGTGGGAACAATTTCATCCAATCGGCCATCGACCGCCACTAATTGTCCCTGCTCCACGGTCATATCAACAACACCCAGAAATCTGCCGTGATCTCCCGCCTGCACCACCACTGCACAATTGCCGATCCGCACCGGTGCTTTCACCTCGGTATGGGAATGCCCACCCACAATCAGGATCGGCACATCAAGAGCATCCGGCCCTTGGCAGAGGTTCTTCGCCAGCGCCAAATCCTGTTCATAACCGATATGGGTCAACAGCACGAAAAAGCTGGAATTTTTTTTCATGGCAGCTATCTGCTCCCGCGCAACCTGCAAGGGTGAAGAAAAACTCAATCCCTTGGTATTCCGGGGATGAGAGCTCTGAGGCACGTCATCGGTCACCAGACCAATCACCGTAACTTTCCCACCCGGAAGGCTGAAAGACACTTGGGGATGTACCCCCGGCAGACCCTTTACGTTGGCGGCCAAAACCGGAAAATTAGCCTCACTGATCCGCTTTTTAAGCACATCCTGGCCAAAATCATACTCATGATTGCCAGTCACCATGGCATCAAGGTGCAACTGATTCAGCAGGGCAATAGTGGCATAACCCTGTGAGAAATTTGTCCAGGTATCTCCCTGAATCATATCTCCCGCTACCAGAAAAAGACCCGGCTGTTCGATTCTAAGTTGTTTTAAACGGGAAGCCAGCCAGGCAATACCCCCCTGTTGACCTTTTTCTCCTGGTGGCTGAGTAGGATTGGCAAAGCCATGAAAGTCGTTGATATAATAAATCCGAAAAGTGGCAGGTGAGGTAGCGGCCAGCATTGGCTTACTGTCAGGAGAACCGGGGACAACGGGTGCAGACCAGCTTGTCACTGTAACAGTCAAAACCAGAAGCAGACCAAGAGCTATGGATTTCATGATACCCTCATATCGTTGTAAGATAAAGAGACTCATCAATTTTTATGCAGCAAGAGCATGAGCCAGGGCAGAGCTTTGGAATTTGTTGTTATTGGAAGAGGCGTTGCCCCTGCCGTAAACTTAGCAGCCGGCACATACTGCTTGATAAAATCCACGTACGCCGAGCTACGGGTATAAACCCCATAATTGCCGTTTGACGTCGCGCAATCGGCACCATAGGAGACAAGCCCCACATGCACCCACTGCCCATCGACCATCAGCATAAGGGGACTGCCACTATCGCCACTACAGGCATCCTTATTCGCTGCCGCAGCATATCCGGCACAGAGTTGCGAGCTTAACAAGGTGACCCCATACGTGCTGTTACAGTAGGAATCAGCAACAACCGGCAGATTGATCTGCTGCAACGTCGAGGGATACGTTGCCGGCAAATCATAAACTCCCCAGCCAATCAGGGTGCTTAGCTGATTCAGGAGTTTCGGGTCAATATTCTGTACGGAAGCACCGAAGAATATAGTGATGGGTTGCTGGACTGACGCCGAGCTTAGTTCAAGCAAAGCAAGATCATTTTGTAAGAGAAAAGAGGAATACGCCGGATGCCTGACAATCCTTTTCACATTAATCCTTGTTCCGTTCCAGTTGCTCAGGTCATAGACACCAACCGCCACCTGAATATCACCGGCTACCTTCCCTTCAGTACAATGTCCAGCAGTCAGTACCCAGTTGGAAGCAATCAAGACACCGCCACAATACTGAGCCTGAAAGAGATCAGAGACACTGGAAGATAAGATGGCTGTCATCCATGGATAGGCCACAGGCGCATCATAACCACCAATAATCTGAGGGACATCCGGCAACAAACTTGATGATTCAGCTACTTGCTCAGCAGCATAAAGCACTTGGTTGAAAAGACTGAAAAAGAGCACCAAAAAAATCAATACCTGTTTTTTCATTGTCCACCTCTTTGTTAAAAAAATACTACCAGTACAGCAAATTAATTAATAACTACAACGAAATACCCATTACACTTCTAACAATTTCGTTACAACACCCATAGCAAGAGTTTTTGCTTCGTTTACCTGGCTGAGTGTCGTTTGTTCCAGAAATGGACGCCCCGCAAAAAGTGAACTTGGGAATAGAGCGACTGCTGGTCATACCATTTCACGATTACGGTTATCTTTGAATGACGGCCTACTGCAACAGGGTATGTTCAAGCAGGATCTTCACCCCAATACCACACAATACTATACCGCCGAAAACCTCCACCCGCTGGCCCCAGATACCGCTGATGCGCCGCCCCAGCAGCATTCCAACCACCGTCAACACACCGGCCACAAGTCCAATCACCAGCGAGGGCACCCAGACACTGATACTGAGCATGGCCAGGGTCAGGCCAACTGCCAGGGCATCGATACTGGTGGCCACCGACAGCATGATCAACGACCAGCCACGTGTAGGGTCACGGCCCAAGTCATCTTCATCATGGTCGGCAAAGGCCTCGAAGATCATCTTGCCGCCGACAAAGGCCAGGAGTGAAAAAGCAATCCAGTGATCATAGGCAGCAATCCATTTCTGAATGGTCATCCCCGCCATCCAACCGATCACCGGCATCAATGCCTGAAACAGACCAAAATGAAAACTAAGACGGAACATGTGCCGTCCATTCATGACCGACAAAGCAAGTCCGGTGGCCAGGGCCACCGCAAAGGCATCCATGGCCAGGGCCACCGCAATGCCCAATAAGGTAATTGTGTCCATGATCTTTTTTCTTCAGGAACTCTTCAACTCGGTAGCAGACACGGCAACACCCCTACTCTCCAACCTGTCATTTTTCGACCTTTTCGAGCGCCCACTCCTTAAATATTTTGTCAGCAAGGGGCTGAATAGTCAAGATCTGTATTTCTTTTCTCACAGAAACTTGAACCTCTCCCTCCGGAGGACCATCTTTTATTTTCTTACCAAAGCGTACCACCAGCGCTGCCGCCAGCTGCAATGCCTCCTGCAACTGAACGTCATTCTCATAACAGATCGCCGCCCGCCTGAGGATAGCAGAAGGCCCGGGCCGGACCGGCATGAAAAGCACAGCATCCTCTTCCTGAGCCATGGTCAGCAAGCGCGCGTTTTCCTGTTCATTGCGACCAAGGATCAGCCAACCGCCGCCGGGAAGCAGAAACTGTCGGCCCAGCAGCAGCAGACAGATATCCGGCACCGTGATATCTTCGGCCCTGACAACAAAATTTCCTTGATATATCCGGGCAATCCGGCGGCTGAGAATGGGATCGGCCAGGATACAGCCCCCTGCCGGAGAGGGAAAATCAACAATGCCAAACTCTCTGGCCAAAGCAATCTGACGGGAGCGGCCACGTCCGCTCATATTCAGCAGTTTGCTCCGATCAATCCAGCCTTGCGCTTCCGCTTCTGTCTCCGGGAGCAGTCTGGCTGAAAGGGGCCGCAGCAGGGAACGCTGAGCACCGGAATCACGTTCAATCACCTGCAGGGTATCACGACGCTGAGACATGGGCCGCTGCCCCAACACCTCACCGGTAACCAGAAAAGAGGCACCAAGAGACGTCATCATCGCTCTGGCCCGGGTGATCATGAGGATCTTGCAATCTATACAGGGGTTGAAATTCTTGCCGAATCCATGCTGGGGATTATGGAGCAGATCAAGATAGCCATCGCTGAGATCCTCGATAAGCACCTCAATCCCATACTTTTTAAAGACCTCCTCCTGATAGGCATCACGTGAAGCCAGGAGCTCATAATCAAAAAAAGGGGTCACAAATTTGACGGCCACCACCCGGATGCCCTGCGCCGCCACCACCCGGCAGGCAAGGATAGAGTCAAGACCTCCTGAAAAAAGGGCCAGGGCCGTTATCTGGGACACTGATTCTCCTTTTCCTGCTGCTCTTTTTCCTTCTGCCCCTGGACTCCCTGACCACCTTTAGCCAACAGCTCCAGGGCCCAGGCACGGGTCTGGTCCGAGACCGAATCACCCGCCAACATCCGCGCCAGTTCATCCACCCTCTGTTCAGGGGTAAGCAGGGAAAAAGAAGAGAGAGTGCGCCCCTGCTCCATCTGCTTGGCTACCCGAAAATGGGCGCTTCCTCTGGCGGCAATCTGGGGCAGATGGGTGACACAGAATACCTGATGATGGGTAGCCAGCTCCTGAATCTTACGGGCCACCGCCTCTGCCGCCTCACCGCCAATGCCGGCGTCCACCTCGTCAAAGATGACGGTCTCCACCATATCTTTCCTGGCCAGCAGACATTTGAGGGCCAGCATCAGACGAGAGAGTTCACCGCCGGATGCCACCTTGGCAAGGGGCCTGGCCGGTTCCCCCGGGTTGGCCGAGAAAAAGAATTCCACCCTATCCCAGCCATTACTTCGTACCATCTCCATGCCCAGTTCCTGTTCCTGAAAACGGACCTCAAAGCCGGAACGGTTAAAGGCAAGAGAATCCAGTTCCGCTGCCATGGACATGGTCAACTGTTCTGCTGTCAGACGACGCCCGTCAGAGAGGACGGCCACCTGACGTAAGGTCTCTTCTTCAAGAGCAGTGACAACGGCCTCCAGCTCACTCATATTTTTATCCATATTGTCAATGAGCAGAAGTTCATCTTCCGCTGAAGCGGCATATTCGAGAACCGTCTGCAGAGTCTCGCCATATTTACGTTTCAGATGCTGAAGGTTGTTGATCCGCTCATTCACCTGCTCAAGACGGGAAGGATTATGGACCAGCGCATCCTTATAACTGCGCAGTTGGCTGACAAGATCCTCCGCCTGATAGCTGTAGGCGGTAAGCTCGGCCGCCAGCCCTTCCGCTTCCGGGTCAAGCTGCACCATCTGCTCCATGTCTCGCCGCACCTCAAACATCCCATCCACCAGGGTGGAAGAAAGAAAACGATACGACTTCTGGCTGAGCATAATCAGGGTATCCGCATTCTTGAGCCGCTTTCGCTCGGCGGCCAGCTCCTCATCTTCACCCGGCACCGGCCCAATCTGGCGGATCTCTTCCAGCTGATACTGGAGAAAATCACGCCGCTGCTCTTTATCCCGCTCCTGTTGACGGAGCTGAGTCAGCTCATCTCTCTTTTGCTGCCACTGTGAAAAAACATGGGAAACCTGCCCTCGGGCCTCCCAATGTTCACCAAGGGCATCAAGGAAATCAAGATGTAGTGCCGGCTGCAACAGTTGTTGATGATCATGCTGGCTGGCAATACTGAGCAGATTGGCTGCCAGCATAGAGACCATCTTCACTGTTGCCAGAGAACCATTCACATAGAGCCTGCTCTTACCACCACTTGTGATCACCCTCTTGAGGATCACCGTGGAATCATCACCAAGCCCCGATTCCTGCAGGGCCTGCAACAAGTCACGATGTTTGGCGTTGACCACAAACAGCGCCTCCACCACACACTGCTGTGCACCGTTTCTGATCCAGTCAGATTGCGCCCGGCCGCCCATGAGAAGATGAATAGCCCGCAGCATTATGGACTTCCCGGCACCGGTCTCACCAGTCATCACCACCAGCCCGCTCCCCTCATCCTGATCAAAGACAAGGTGCAACGACTCAATCAGGGCCAAATTTTCAACCTTCAGCTCACACAGCATCTTTTCCTTCCAAACATATACCCATAGTCACCATCCTTCCTTGACTCACCTCACAAACAACGTTATTCTGGAAAGGTAAGGTCTTATTCCTCTTTTTTACAGTCCTTAATCGCCATAACAGGCTTAACATGCCCAAAAAAAACAGCCTCAGCGCCAGCCTCGAAGATTACCTGGAGGCAATTTACCATATCATTCAAGAAAAAGATGTGGCCAGAAGTAAAGAGATAGCCGCCCGTCTGCAGGTCAGTCGGGCATCGGTCACCGAAGCACTGCGGGCTCTGTCCAAAAGGGAACTCATCAATTACGCCCCCTATGAAGCCATCACCATGACCACAAAAGGGGAAAAGGCGGCAGAAAATGTCATCTTCCGCCACGATGCCCTGAAACAATTCTTCATAGAAGTTCTAGCTGTGGAGCGCAGTGTGGCAGAAGAAGGCGCCTGCAGAGTGGAGCATGCCGCCCCGCCAGAGGTAATTTCCCACATGATCTCCTTCATCGAATTTTTGAAGATCTGCCCTCGCGGCGGTAACGAACTTCTCCAAGGCTTTGCGGACTACTGCAAACGAGGCAAGACACGAAGTAACTGTGACGCCTGTGTTTCAAGCTGTCTTCTTCAGGGGACGACAAAAGCTGATTGAGCTGGCTCCCCCAAGCATCTATCCCAGCAATCCTGCAATTTCTCCCTCTTCCGGAAAACGCTTCATCTCCTTCTTGGAGAAGATGCTCTTGCCGTCAGCAGTGATCTCAAAGACTCCACCTGTGGAGGGAATCAACTCCACCTCAACGCCGGAAATCTTCTTCAAGTCCTCTTCCAACCTGGAAGCACGAGGTTGATAGTTTCACTTTGTGCAATATTCAATTGTAATCTTCACAGGTATCCTCTCAATAATAATCTTCTCAACTTTTATTCATAAAGCAGCAATAATATATCCAAAAAGGATGTAAAGCAATTTAATCGACACAAGCAAGACAGACAACCTTTAAACTGGTCTTAACTCATTTGCAGAATCAAGACATGGCACCACAAGCAATTATCTCAAACCACTCCATGTCATACTGTATTTTTCAGAGAGACATGGTATAGTCATTTTTGGTAAAATTTTTTCTGCCTCCCTTACCAGGCTCAATTCAAAAAAGATCTTATGTCAGAGTCAGACCCACATGCAGTCCTTTTTGCCATTCTTGACGACCTCAATCAGGAAGAGCAACGACGCCTTTCTCCTGCCGCCAGCCTGAGTGTTCAGGCCAAAAGAAGAACGACTGAGACGAGAAGGGGTCATCGTCAGGCCTATGCCCTCGATGCCGACCGCATCCTCCATTCTCGGGCATACACCCGCTACATCGACAAGACACAGGTGTTCTGCCTGATTGCAAACGACCACATCACCCACCGGGTTCTGCATGTGCAATTGGTCTCCCGCATTGCCAGAACAATCGGCCGCTTCCTCCATCTCAACGAGGATCTCATTGAAGCCATCGCCCTTGGCCATGATATCGGCCACCCCCCTTTTGGTCACGATGGTGAGCATTTCCTGGCCACACTTTGCACAAAGCATGGACTCCCCCCTTTTCAGCACAATATCCAATCGATACGTTTTCTCGATCAGCTGGAACGCAAAGGGCAAGGCTGGAATCTCAGTTTGCAGACCTTGGATGGCATTCTCTGTCACGATGGAGAACTGCATGCCCATCAGTTAACTCCTCTGCCCATAGACGATTTCACTGACTTTGACCGAAAGATGGCCGCCAAGCAGGCAGACCCTTCACTCAATCTATGCCCGGCCACACTCGAAGGATGCGTGGTCCGTATGGCCGACACCATCGCTTATATCGGCCGCGATATTGAGGACGCTATCACCCTGGGACTGATCCAACGAACAGATATCCCTGAGCCCTGTCGTCAAACTTTAGGGGAGGGCAACGGTTCCATTGTCTACACCCTGGTTACAGATCTGATTACGAACAGCAAAATAGCCGCTCCAGGAGCACAGCACAATATTGCCAGCAATCACATCGGATTCAGTAACGAAATCGCCGATGCCCTGCAAGAACTCAAGCAGTTCAATTACACCCATATCTACCTCCACCCCCAGACAAAAAGCAGTATGCCCCTCATACAAAAATGCTATGAGACCCTCTTTGAGGCCTGTCTGGGCTGCCTGGAAAAGAACGACACAGATATCTCGCCACCCGCTGACCTTCTGATCGCCATGACAGACTCCCCCCTGGCCAATCAAACCCCAGCCACCATGGCCCGGGATTATATCGCCGGCATGACTGATGACTTTTTCCTGAAACAAGCCAAGGCTGCCGGCTGCACGGTGCCAGAAAAACGATGAAGATCTCCCTGCAAAAATTTGTCCCCGGAGAGAATGTGCGGATGATGGTCATTGCCACCTTTATTGGCCTGATGGCCGGCATCAGCATTATTGTCTTTCGGACCGTGGTTGAAGGGATGGAAAAGTTTGTCTTTGAAGGCGGCAAAGAGCTATTGGGCATCAACAAGGGTGGATGGCACTTGCTGCTCCTGCCCCTGATCCCCATGGCCGGCATGGTCCTGCTGATTCCACTCTCTCTGCTTTTCCCTGGAGAGGTAAACGGCTACACCTTCACCAAATTCCTGCGCAAAGTGAACCTGGAAGGCGGATACATCAAGGCCAGGACCATCTCGCTCAAACTCATATCCACCGCCCTGACCATCGGCACAGGAAACTCCGCCGGCGTCGAGGGGCCCATTGCCGCCATCGGCGGGGCCATTGGCTCACAGATTGGGCAAGTTTCCAAAGTATCCGGCGCCCGCATGAAGGTCTATATTGCCGCCGGTTGCGCCGGGGGTATTGCCGGTATCTTCAACGCCCCTTTGGCCGGCATCTTTTTTGCCTCAGAAATTGTCCTGCTGGGCACCTTTGAGATCTCATCTTTTTCCGCCCTGGTCATTGCCTCGGCCATATCCACGGTGGTCACCAGGGCCTGGTATGGTGAAAACCCGGTTTTTTCCATACCGGCTTACCACATGGTCAACCCCTTTGTCGAGCTGCCACTCTACACCATCATGGCGGTGGTCACCGGTCTGGTCGCCGTCTTTCATATCCGCATCTTTTACTTTATCCGCGACAAATACCAGGCCCTGCCCATCCATCCCCAGCTCAAGCCGCTGACCGGCGCCTTTATCATCGGATGCATAGGCATGGCTTATCCTCAGATCATGGGCAGTGGCTATCAGTTTATCGAGTCGGTTATGAATGGAAAAGGGACACTCTTCCTACTCCTGGCCCTTATTTTCTTCAAGATTATAGCCACCGCCATCACCCTTGGCTCAGGCGGGGCCGGCGGTGTCTTTGCCCCTGCCCTGTTTATCGGGGCGATGATCGGCGGCGCCTTCGGCCACGTAGCCAATATGATCTCTCCCACCATGACGGCTGACCCTGGCGCCTACGCCACCGTAGGCATCGGCACTTTTCTGGCCGCATCCACTCACGCGCCCATGACCGCCATCTTTCTGCTCTTCGAGATGACCGGTAACTACATGATCATCGTGCCGATTATGCTCACTTCCATTATCGCGACTATTGTCGCCAAGAAATTCAATGAAGACTCCATCGACACGGTGGATTTCACCCGCGAAGGCATTGACATCCATGAGGGCCGCGAAACAGCGATCATGAAATCGATCCGTGTGGGCAAGGCCATCACCGAAGATGTCGATTTTATCAGTGAAAAAGCGAACATCAATCACCTGCTGGAGATCTTCCGCATGGCCAAGGGAGGATTTTACTTTCCAGTGGTTGATGACTCAGGGAAGATGGTCGGAATCGTCTCCATGCAGGATGTGAAGAATATCCTGCACAAGGCAGAAGAAGAACGGGTCTGTTATCTGGTGGGCGGAATATGCAGCCGGGACGTGATCATGCTCACACCCGACGACTCACTCTATACAGCAATGCAACTCTTTGACATTAAAGGAATTGAAGAGATCCCAGTGGTTGAAGATCTGAATAATAAATGGGTGGTCGGCATGCTCAAGCGCCGAGACGTGCTTGCGGCCTACAATCATGAAGTCTTGAAAAAAGGGATCAGTGAAAAGGCAGCTACGATCAGGATAACCTGTGGTGGTTGAGCGCTGAGATCTTCTTGCATTCCATCATTTATTTATACAAACAATGGTAAAATCATGGTAAATGATTATTTGATTTACTGAAGTAACTGCAACGCATTGCATACCCTGTTTACACTAAGCGCTCGTAGCTCAGCTGGATAGAGCACTGGACTTCGAATCCAGGTGTCGGGGGTTCGAATCCCTCCGGGCGCACCAATAAAATCAAGGGGTTAACCAGAACAATCAACTGGTTAGCCCCTTTTTTTATGCAATTTGTTCCATTCGCCATTGCTTTTTTCTGCTTTATTATTGTATAGTTTGACATCTAATTGGAACAAAAATGGAACAAAAAAAACGGTGGAAAACTATACCATGGCACGCATTCAGACTCGCAAAGGAAAAACCCGAACTACATTTACAGCTACTGTTAGAGTTAAAAACTTTGATCCAATAGCCAGGACATTTGACACTAAGGGAGAAGCAAAAAGCTGGGCTGCTGACATAGAAAGGGAAATGCGGATAGGACGATATCAGGACGTACGTCCTGCTGAAAAAACAATGTTTTCTGAAGTGTTAATTAGATATCTGGATCAAGTCTCAACTACAAAACGACCAAACTCAGAGCGTCGCGACAGGGACTCGGCCAAGGCGATCCTCACTAGTTTTGGTTCAGAAATCTCTTTAGCCGATATAAATCCGCAACGGTTGGCAACCTACCGTGATGCTCGGTTAAAAATTGTTTCTCCATCAACGATTCAAAAAGAATTTGCACTGCTTTCCCATATGTTCAATATAGCACGAAGGGAATGGGGGTTACAAATTAACAACCCAGTACCGGATGTAAATCGACCAAAGGTTCGTAACAGTCGAACTCGCTTTCTTACCAAAGAAGAGGCTCAAAGATTATTGGATTTCGCCCAAAAAAGTCGTAATAAAAATCTTTATCCTTACCTCTTGATCATGATGCACACAGGAATGCGCCCAAGTGAAGCTGCAGGTTTAACATGGGGGGATATTGACTTGGACGCTCGACTCGTTAATCTTAAAATTACAAAAACCGACATGCGATATGTCCCGCTTACAGAAATGGCTGAAAAAGCGTTCCGGTCCATTCGCCCAACTGATAGCGGAAGCGATATATATGTATTTCTACCACCGAGTAGTTTGTTAAAGACGTCTATTATACGTCCTAGTCTTCACTTCCGGCGGTCATTTGATACAGTCAGGGCCAAAGCAGGTCTCGAAGATGTACACCTCCACGACTTGCGCCATACCGCCGCCAGCCATCTCCTCATGGGCGGGGGTAGATATCAGAACTTTAGCGGAGATTCTGGGGCATAAAACACTACAGATGGTTCATCGCTATACCCATCTTCTCAATGATCACAAATTGAAAGCTGTTGATCTGATCAACTCATTAGGACTGGAATAAAAAAATCAAATTGACTTTTCGATGGTGGATATATTCAAGGGAAATCGAATTCAATCCTTGTTGTATCCGGCACGAACAGCATTTTCTATTCTGGCCACCTCATCATCGGCCAGAAAACTGTAAAAATCAGCCCGCTTCCGCGCAGAAAGCTGCCCATTGTTGTGCAGACAGAGCTGAATGAAAAGATCAGTGAGACGGTCGGGCATGTCAACAATAGATTGAATTTCCTGTTTCGTCCTATCGTAGCTTACCAAGAAATCAAGCTCCTCCACCAACTCCTTTTCAATGGTTAGGCGGACAAAATCGCACAGTACCTCCACCTGGGCCGTCATGTCGATGTATTGATACCCAGTCTCTCCCTGCACTGTCATCTGCCCGACATCATCTATCGTGTATTCGATAAACTCATAATCGAGCGTGAAAATAATTCCAGAGGAGAATCGTAGAGTGCCGGATTTTTCAGCATGGCGGCAGAAACAGGGAACATCAACCCTTTCGGAATCAGTCCACGCCGTGACAAAATATCGTGAATGAGAAACCGATGGATACGGCCGGTTTCAAAACAACGACAGACTATATCCGAAATCTGTATCACTGCATGGCTGATCTGCCATTACCGAAAACCATGCACACATTTGCGTGACGAACCATTTTCTTTTTCACAATCAGTCTGTTTTTCCAAGATGGCAAGTCGTGCCTCAATCTCTCTTAATTGATTTTTCAACGCCTCATTTTCTTTCTTGGTGCTAACCATATCATGAACCGCACCAATGAAATCAGACATAAGATTATCATAGCCGCCACCAGCGTTAAGTATCTCAATTACCTGTATGATTTTATCAGGGATACTTAATGGCGGCAGCTCTTGCTTTGGGGCAAGGTCAAATTTACTGATATCTTTTGTCTGTTCGTTAAGATGGGGGAAACTCGAAAGTACCTCTGTCGTCTTATTTGTTTTCAATACAGAAATATATTCCCCACTCAATATGCATCGCCCAAGCGATAGCATCTCCTCAAATGTCATCTTGAAATGATCGGCAATTCTTTCCCGAATTTTGTCTGACCCAAGCTTTCGTTGTTTGACAATAGCGTTCAAGTAGCCGCGATCGATCTGCTGTTCATTAGCAAGACGAGTTTGCGCCCCCCTACCCTCCTCACTCAACAAGTGAGTCAATGCGGCATGAAATTGTTTGGCAACGGATTGAATCATGAGTCAATAATAGAGCAAATGCTCAAGAAATTCAAGAAAAAAATCATTTTTCGCATATTTGGTCAATTTTAATTTGACTTTATTTCTCAAATACATAAAAAATAGACCATGCGCACACCAAAAAAGAAAACAACAAAAAAGAAAATAGCCATGATGGCCAACATTGGCCCTGACTTTTTCAGTCATATCATACGGGGTCGGCGTCGGTGTCCACCTTCGGTCGCGGTACGCCTGGAGGAGGTCACTGGTATTGATAGATCTGTTTGGGTGTGGGAATCTCCAGAAGAAATCAGAAAAACTGTTGAGCAATTTATATATTCTAAATGAGACAATTATGGATATTGATATCAGGTTGGCAGCAATAGAAGAAAGTCAAAAACGGATAATTGACCTTTTGGTCAATAAAATAAAATCTCCTGGGATGATGAGTCTAAAAGAGGCCGCTCAATATGTTGGTTTTTCGCCGGATCATTTTCGACGGCTTGCCGTAGAACAACGAATAATTCCATATTCAAGACCATCTGAACAACAAAAAGGGAAGTTGCTTTTCCGAAGAATTGATCTCGATATTTTTTTAGAAAAATCAATCAAAGGGGAAAAGTCAAAGCAGCAACTTGGCCGCAGAAGAAAATCGACTGTAATTTTAACACGGTAGATATGTGACTGCAGAAAAAGAAATAATCTGGCAACTGGCTCAATCCTGGGTGCGCTCCAACAGGGTGTTGATATGGTGCATAGCCGCACCATATTATCGGTATATGTCATGCGATTCTTACGACTTGGCAGGAGAGGCCCAACTCGTTGCGTACCAGGTAATTTCAGTCTTAATCGATCAAAACAAGGATTTGTCTTTTACGAGTAAGTATTTTCGTATTGTCTTTCGCACCAGATGCATCCAAATGGCTGCCGGTGTTGCATTAGCAAACGAACCAATGACAACCATGTCAATGCATAAAGAGCAATATCCATATTTGGATAAGCCTTCTGATCTGGATGAATCAGTCATTGCCGAAGCATTGTCTGCACTGACTAATCGACAAAGGCTGGTTTCCCGGTGGATTCTTTCACAACCAAAACCCGTCAGCTTTAACACAATTGCCGATCATTTTGGCATTCATGTTCAATCAGTTAGAAGAATTTTATCCCATATTATCAAGAGAATAGAAGGTTATGGACATCAAAGAATATGCGAGGACCTCTAAAATTCCGCTTAAAACACTACGCTGGATAGCAAAGAAAGAGATTATCAGCGATCCGCTCACGGACAACGAATTGATCGGTCTGGAATTGTTGGAAAACATTTGGGGTAAAAGAGAGGTCATACGCCCACAAATACGGCAATTGAGCCTAAAAAACAGAAAAGCACTTATTGACACCTGTGATCTGGATACAAAATGGGAACGCTATGCGTATTCCAGGTTCATGAACCTGGAATCAGACAAACGTCTTTTCATGAAAACCCTGATACTAGAAATTGAATTAACCTTTCGCTTCAAGTTGTCAATTTTTGAGATTAAAAAACTTTATAGAATACGAAAGAGAGTCCATAGAGCCAAAGAAAGACAAGCTCAAAATCTTCAACATGAGATCATGGAAAAGTCGAATAATGACCCTGGAAAAAGTGAAATTGTAGCTACAAAATGACCATGAAAAGATGCGACAAAAACATGAACTAATAAAAAGAAACAGTAGTTTCTTTAATGCGACAGAAATGATGACTCAAGCCAAAAAACAAGCTCAAAAAATCTTCCTGATTATCGGAATATTTTTTATGCTCACCAGTCCAGTTTTTGGGTTTGAAATCCGGCAGGATTTATACAGCTATTCGTCCGCCATAAACACATCTATACAAATTCCAATCCATCCAACTTTCATCATTGCCAGGCAACCATCTTTTTACGCCCGCCCAGAAAGCCGGCCGTTTCCTGTGGTTTATTTTGACCAGGGTAGCGCATGGTTATCACCGGATGCCAGCAATAAACTTCTCATAGACTTGCAGGAGTGTTGTGCATCCTGCCCTCTCTACCTCACTGGCTATACCTGTTCGATTGGAATCGAAAACCAGAACATGAAACTTTCCAGGTATCGGGCTGAGGCTGTTGCCGCCCTGCTTCGGAAAAATAGTTACAAGGTGGCCTCGGTGGAAGGAAAAGGAATGATTTACGGGAGCAACCTCGAAAAGAACCGCAGGGTGGAGATAAGACTTACGAAAAAACAACCTATAGGGGCCAAACTTTAACGATTACCTCTCGCAACGCCCCTATGGTCATTCAGACGAAACTTTTCAGCTACAGAGCGAATAGACCCTTTCTGCCAACAGAATTAAAAAACGCACAAACTCGTGCAACAACTGCAACAAAAGGAGAAGCAATCATGAAAAAAATTACCTTTTTCGCCATGTTAACCGTTTTACTGCTCCAGGCAGTCAATGTTTTCGCTATGACAACTCCGGCGACTGGTTCCTTTGCCTATGACCTGTACGATATTGCGGTCACTCAGATTTTACTTGGTCCTATTGGATTTGTCGCGGGTGTCGCCTCTATGGTTTTTGCAGCCATCCTTGCTATCCGGCAGATGATTCTCCCTGCTGCAGGTGTTGTCCTTGGGGGTGCATTTCTGCTTTCCGCTGATACCGTTGTACAGTCTATCGGCGCTTTAATCCTGTAATGAGACCATAGAGGTTAAGCAATGATTGCCAGAAAGTTTCCACAATACCTATCTAAACCGTTTCAAGTGCTGTGGTTTGAGGTGGATGAGCTGGTCTTGTTCCTCTTCTTCCTTACCCTGTCATTGCTCTACGGCAAGTTAATGTGGCTGATTTTCCTGGTATCTCAGTATTCCTACACCAAGACTAAACGCTCTCAGGCACGGGGATTCTTGAAGCATGTCCTTTATGTCTTTGGCCTGGTCAAGATGAACAACTATCCCGACTATTTCCAGCAGGAGTTTCACGAGTGAAAGCAGATATTTTCGTACAAAAAACCAGCAATCTATACCTTGAAAACCGACTGCTTAAATTTGCTATCGGGGCTATGGCTGTAGCCGTCTGCTTCAACTCCTTTATGGTGTATCGGGCTGTTAAATATCAACGTGTTGTGCTGATTCCACCCGCTATGACCGGCACGGTTGAGTTCGTCCAGGGCAAGCCTACTGAGGCTTACATCAAAGATATGAGCAGAAAGATTGTCAACTTGGCTACTACCTATTCCCCACCCACGGCCAGAGGGCAGTTTGATGATCTGCTCTCTCTCTATACTTCTGAAGCCTATCCCGAAGCCTCAAAAAGCTGGTACTCCTTGGCGGGTCGCATTGAAGAATCACAAGTAAGTTCGACATTTTACATGGAGACAATCACTTTAGGTGAAGGCACTATCGAGATGTTTGGGAATTTAGTCCAGTTTGCTGGAGACACAAAACTCGAAACGGCAGCCAAAACCTTTGTGGTCGCTTATCGCATCCGTGATGGTCGTTTTGAGATTAGCGAGTTCAAGGAGAAGAATCTCAGGGCGGACGCGGACAAACTTAAAGAGGAAGCAGAAACAGAAGCACAGCTCAAGAAAAACGCAGATGCAAAAATGAAGATTGACAAGCAAGCGGAGATGGAAACGAAATGAAGAAAATCGTACGAATAAGCCTGTGCCTGCTTTTGGCTGCCTCCTCGGTGCAAGCTAAAGAAACAGCTGTTCCACCCCCACTTGCTACAGCTCCACCTGCTACAACTCATGTGGCTGATTTGGTGGGGCAAGCAAAACAAGAAGAACAAGCACATGACCTGAAAGACCAGACCTCTATTCTCTCACCACAAGCCCAAGAGTCTCCGGTAATAAGAGAGCCAAAACCAATCAAGCCTTCAAAAGATTCAACCGCAGCCTTTGATGAACCAGTACCAGTCAACTTCATTGCCCCTGAGATGCCAACAATTGTCCAGTTGTCCAATCGTGACATCAACCGGATTGTCTGTTCCGGGCCGATGAGCGATCTGATTTATTCTGAAGAAAAAGGCGTTACTGGTCATTTCTCCGGCAATAGTGCCTTTATCAAATTCAAGGCCGAGGAGTTCAACGGCCAGCTAAGCTATGCAGAGACTCCCAGCGAGTTGTTTATTGTCTGCAATGGCGCAGTTTATACCCTGATTGCGGAACCTCACGAGATCCCATCTGTGACCCTGCATCTGGCCGCACCAGCAAAGGATGTTTTCAAAAAGAATATCGACCATTACAAAAACATGCCTTTGGAAAAGCAGGTCTTGCAAATCATCCGTGAAGGTTACGAAGGCGGCTATCCATCTAGCTACAAGGTATCAAATGCGAACACTCTTATTCCCCTGTGTGGTGATCTTATGGTCAACCTGTTGCAGACCGTAGATGTGGAAGGGGCAGGATTACGATTGAAGCAATACAAGGTTGCCTCTACCAAGGGAGAAACAATGGAATTGCAGGAAAAAACCTTCTTGTCGCTTGGTATCAGTGAATCTATCCTGGCCGTGGCCATAGAAGATCATGTTTTGAATACCGGCGAGGCAACCAGGGTGTTTGTGGTTGAGAAACGGGAGCAATCGCAATGACCCTGAAAGAGAGGTTCAACAACCTGACACCACAAAACAAAAAGGTTTTAGTCTGGTCGGTCGTCGGTCTCATTATCCTGGGAATCGCTGTTACTGGTTACAACTCCCGCGCCAAAAAAAAGGTAGAGGTTGCGGGGACAGAAAGAAACAAGACCATTCACCTTGACCCTGACATGATTGAAAAGACCATGCTCAAGGAACAGGGTCGGCAGATTGATGCTCTGAAAAAAGGTCTGAGCGATCTGACAAAAAGCCAGACCGATTTTTTGGCTACTGAAGAGAGGAAAAACAAAGACGAAGCAAACAAAAAAATAGTTATCCCCACCCCTGAACAATTATCTCAGGGGAAACCTGTTCTTGATGAACATGGAACGCCTGTATTTCACAATAGTCAACCAGCATCAGGTGGCCGCAACCTGGGGCCGCAACCTCAAGGTGGGGGTCGTGGCCAGCAGAAGGAAAAAAAGATCGTGGGCAAGATTTCGGTGATTTCAAACCAGGCCCCTGCCCTTCCCCAAGATGACGGTAAAAAAAAAGGTCGGACGGTCTATCTTCCACCTTCCTTCATGGAGGCGAGCCTTTTGACAGGTTTCGATGCTGCTACTTCGAGCGGTGCTAAGGGGGGCAACTCCGAACCTCTTTTGCTCCGTATCCAGACCCCAGCTGTGCTGCCAAATGACATCAAGGCCAACCTGTCCGGCTGTTTCGTTATTGCCGAGGCCGTTGGCAGGTTGGACAAAGAACGGGCCGATGTTCGTTTGGTCTCATTGTCCTGCCTATCCAACGAGGGCAGTGCTGTTATTGATACCCAGATCAAGGGCTTTGTAACAGATTCCGACTCCAAGGTTGGCCTATCTGGACGAGTAGTTTCCCGCATGGGAGCAAGCACTGCCAGGGCGATCATCGCCGGTATTTTCGGTGGAGCGGGTGAAGCATTAAAAGCAGCGGCCACCACAACCTCAACATCCACCCTGGGTACGACCAATACTGTTGAGGCGGCAGAAATCGGTAAATATGCTCTCGGTGGTGGATTATCTGAGGGAGCGAACACCCTGCAAGATTTTTACATGGACCTGGCTAAACAAACGACTCCGGTTATCGAAGTGGCTGCTACCAAAAAGGTTACGGTTATTGTCTCGGAAGGCAAGGATTTGGAAATCAAAGAAAATAAAAGAGATCAGGAATTATGATGAAATCACTGTCTGTTGTTCTCCCTTTACTGCTTCTGTTGCTCCTGTCAGGGTGCAGCGGGTTCAAAAGTGTTATCAATCCCTACGAAGAAAATTTCAAGTGCCGTACCAGGGATGACGCCGGTAAGTGTATTGATACGCCATCCGCTTACAAGGAAGCCAGATTTCCCGATGCTGACAATGCAAGCGATACAACCTGCTCTGACACCAAGGGTAATAAGGTTCCCTGCCCTGATGCAACCAACACCCCCACAACTTGCACAGATGTCGAAGGCACAGTTGTCCCCTGCCCTCCTGCTACAACCGATGAGTCCAAGATCATTGTCACCAGAGTTTCAAAGACGAACACCAACCAGCTAACCGCTCAAAGCAATCGGTACAAGGTACTCACGGAACTCCTGGAGGAACCGGACAAGCCAATGCTTGCGCCACCCAAGATCATGCGGGTACTGATGCTGCCCTACAAAGGAGAGAGCGATGAACTGTTCATGACCCGCTTCGTTTATTTGAAGCTGAAAGAATCTCAATGGGTGCTGACAGATATAAGTGAAAAGGCAAAGGCAATACAATGAGTGACTTTTTCCAACGGCTTCTCTACGGCAATACTGAATACCTGAAACACAGCGATCTGGCCAAGTTGACCAGGCGGCATCCCTTTTCTGCCTTCCTGAACTATATCGCTTACGATCAGGAGCATGAAATCTATGTGAATCAGGACAGCACCTTTGGGATGATATGGGAGTGTTCCCCGCTTACCTACGCAGGGGAAAAGGCCATGAACTCACTCGAGGGCATTTTCAGGGCGGGTATGCCTTATGGCACTATTATTCAGTTTGTTTTACATGCTGATTCCCACATAGAACCCATCATAGAGCGGTATCGAAACAGCCGCACCAGAACAGAACCAATAATTGCCACCAATACCGAACGAGTTACTGAATTTTTACTCGAAGGGAAAAAGGGGCTGGAGGCCTGTAGCTTTATTCCAGTCAGGAATTTCCGGCTGTTTATAGCGGCTAAAATCCCTGGTAATGCGACCGGTATGCCCAAACCAGAAGAGCTTGATGATAAAAAGAAGATTGCACCGTTACTCGACATCAAGCGGCAGATCAACGAGACATTGAGAGCAGCCCAGCTTTACCCCAGGAGTCTGCCACCAGGCAACCTTATGGAATGGTTGCGGCGGTTGCTCAATACTTACCCCAAGGATTATCCAGAGCATAACTTCAATTCCTACAGCCCAAATATTCCAATTCTGAAACAGATTATCAATGCGGATACCGTTATCAAGGAAGGTAGCGATTATATTCAAGCTGGAGACAAATACTGGTGTTGCACGACTCCCAAGAGCTTCCCCCGTGAAGTTGACCCGATGCAGACCAATTCCCTGTTTGGCGGGATATGGGGCATTATCTCTGATGCTGACCAGATCAAGACTGATTTTCTCTATTCCTTCAATATCGTCTTTCAGAAGGGGCTGGATGTAACAATCCATGCAAAAACCAATCTGATGCTCAACCAGAAAGGGGTTGGTTCATTATCTACCCTGCTCTACCGTAAACAAGCGGAACATATAGAGGCATCCGACGATCTGGAACATGGTGTCAAATTCCTCAAGATCATCCCTGTTTTTTGGGTGTTCTCGGACGATGTAGAAAAGGCCAGAGATTCATGTACCCGTGTGAGACGGTTATGGGAGAATAATGGCTATGTGATGCAACGGGACAATATGGTGCTGAAAATCCTGTTTATCTCGTCTTTTCCTCTTTGTATGTACGCTGACGGGAAGAACATAGAAAACCTGGAGCGTGATTTTACCGCGCCAGTACCTTCAATCACCCCATTGCTGCCAGTTCAGGGCGATTTTGTTGGTTCCGGCGGCACCCCGAATCTGATCTTCACTGGCCGGAAAGGGCAGTTGATTTCGTTAGACTTTTTCGCAAAAGGGGCAACCAACTTTAATTGCTTTTGCTGCGCCACATCTGGTTCCGGCAAGTCGTTTCTGGTCAACTTCATAGCCTTTAATTATTACGCTTGCGGATCCATAATCCGCATCATTGATATTGGTGGTTCTTACAAAAAAATAGCTGACATGTTGGGGGCGAGGTATCTGGATTTCTGCCCTGATTCAGATATTTGTCTTAATCCCTTCACAAACGTCATTGAGCCGGAGGAAGAATTAGCTGCGATTGCAACCGTATTCGCGCAAATGGCCTACGCCAATGCGAAAACAGGATGCGATGATGTAGAGGAAATAAATTTGTTTTACTGGGCGGTAAATTGGGCCTGGCATCAAAAAGGACAGGATGCTGATGCAAATACGGTCATGGAATTTATGAAATTATTTCCCAATGGCCCTGACATGAATCAACATAAAGGATCTGATTCCAACAAAGACCTGATTGCGAAAGCCAGGAAACTAGGCTTTCTCTTGATGAATTACACATCGTATGGCTTTTACGGAAAATTCTTTTGCGGCCCCAGCACCTTTGATATTCGCAATGATGAGTTTGTTGTTCTTGAGCTGGAAAACCTGAAGGTGAAACCTGATCTATACAAGGTGGTCACCATGCTCATTATCAATGCCGTGACTCAAGACCTTTACCTTTCAGATCGGTCACGGCATCGGCTTATTATTTTCGATGAAGCATGGCAGTTTCTGGATAAGTCCTCAATGCTGGCTCCAGTTGTCAACGAAGGTTACCGCAGGGCAAGAAAATACTCCGGTAGTTTTATGATTATTACTCAATCTATTCTTGATCTTGATTTGTTTGGTGAAGTTGGGACTGTAATCAAAGACAACTCGGCCTTCAAAATCTTTTTGGAATCTCCTGCTTTTGACAAAGCAAAAGACCTGAAATTGATTGATTACGATGAGTTTTCCATGAAGCTCTTAAAAAGCATCAAGTCCAACCCTCCGTACTACTCAGAAATCTTCTTTGACACTCCCTTTGGAATTGGCCCGGCTCGTTTGATAGTCAACGATTATGCCTATTTTATCTACACCTCCAAGGCTTCTGAAATCGCCATGATCGAAGAGCGAGTTAAGTCCGGCATGACCTATCATGAGGCCATCCTGGAAATGGTCGAGTTACGGAAAGATGGTCAACTGTAAGTTTTTTATTCTCATCCTCATTTGTGGCCTTCTGCTGGCCTTTCCTGCCTATGCAATAAATCTTGGCACCATTGGGACGACCTATCCCATAGTGGAGCCGGACCTGGTTGCAGAGATCAAGGCCAGCATTGACTATGAAAAGCTTGAAAAGGTCATGGAGGAGCACAGGCAGAATTACCAGGCAAAAGACATCTATGCCCTGCCTACAGCCAAGAGAGCCCGGACCTTTTTAGTTGATATGACCTACACCTTAGATCACGACATCCCTGGTGAAAATGGGGAGATCATGTACCAGCGTGGGCTTACCTGGAACCCTTTGGATTATGTCTCTCCACCCGAATTGGTGGTCATCAACAGTGAGGACGCAAAGCAAGTGGAATGGTTTGAGAAGTCACCCTATTACAAGAATCGTCAAATCAAATTGCTGATCTCCGCAGGATTTGCCGCTTCCTTGATAAAGCAATTAGACAGGCCAGTCTTTTATCTGACCAAAACCATAGCTGATCGGCTGCAACTCACCGCTGCTCCTTGCGTGATTACCCAGAATGGAAAAAAGATGATGGTGCAGGAGGTGAGGATTGATGAATAAATACCTCCTGGCCTTAGTGCTTTTATTTTCTGCGTCTCCAGCCTTTGCTGGTGTCCTTAAATCAGGCGATTCATGGAACCCGGGTACGGATATAAACTGGGATGATATGGACTTCAAGTTTTTAGGGATTTGTATCTGCCCAAGACCACCACCAATTTTTTACGAGGAAGGTGAGATTTACGAATATTGGGATCCGTCTTTATTCATAGATACGGTAACAGTAGCCAATTATTCTCCGTTTACGGGGTCTGGTGGAGACGCCGAGGGTTCGATTGATGACGTATTAGGCGGAAAGAACAAGTCTTCGGATGCTATATCTATTGCCGATGAGTCAACCTTCTTTCAGGCACATGCGTTTATTTTTTCGATGCTGGATGGAAACCCTTGTGAGAATAGCGATGTTGGAGGCTGGTGGACTGAATTTGATTCAATGTGGCAGGATGATGAACTTGCAGTCACTATCACACCAGAAGCTGCATTATTCGCCAATAAAAACATGCAAATGCTTTGCATGACTGATGCGGCTTATACCAATCTGGGTTTGTCATTTGGTTGGATGCCCTGGTGTCTTGGGAGCAGCGGGTCAACCTATCCCGTAAGCGGCCATGTGGACAACGACAATATTGTTCAGGCCAGTAATACGGTAGCGGCACGGCTGATTTTCAAGCTGAATCGTCTATTCATGCTCTGCGACCCGTCTCCTGTTTGTGGCTGCGAATACACGCCGATCTGGAGAAAGGACCATTACAAGATGCACACGGCCCGGCCCGATCTTCGGGCCACCTATCTCATCGGCACAGCATCCAAGTTTTATGATTCCGGCCTTAATCCGCCATATCAAGGGATGAAGGGCTCAAATGATGAATTTCTCTGGGTGGTATTCAGGAAGGTACTCTGTTGCACTTGCTGCGAATGATATGCGAAGACAAATTTCTATCATCATGCTGACCGGATTGGTTGTCGGCTTATCGGCCTTATCGGTGCAAGGCGCTGAATCTTGTTCTGACAAGACTGTCCCTGCTTTGCCACCGGCTCTCTTGGAAAAGGCCAGGGAACAGGCTGTAATTGACGACGAAGCAATAAAAAATGCTATGGATAAGGCCAGAGAACGGGCCAAAGCCATAACCATCCTTGAAAACAAGCATAGCGCAGCAGGGAAAAAGGCCGCTGAAGAGACGAATGCCGTTTATCGTTCCCAGGAATTTCAGGACAAGGTGAAATATTACGAACAAGGACAGGAAGACCTTCTGATACCAAGGGCAAAGAAAGAGATAAAGGAGCAGGAGAAAGGCATCCTTGCTGATTCTGAAAAGATTTATCTTTTCCTGTCGAGTTCCATACCTGAATCGTCTTTTCAGGGGTACATGGCCTACCTCGATGGAGTGCCGGAGATCGTGCCCGTCATGATGGGAATGGTAGGCGGCAGGGATAAAAAGCACAAAAAAGAGAGGATAAAATGGTGGAGCAAGGTTCTCAAAAAAGATACCACCTGCGAGGATAAACCAGAAGCACGATGTGACAAGCTCAAAGTTCCCATTACGATCAAGCCGGCCCTTTTTAGACAGTACGAGATTACCGAAGTCCCCACCCTGATCTATGCCAGAGGCGATGAAGTTTTTCAGCTTCAAGGCGATGTGGGCATCGTTACCCTCTTGGAAACAGTTAATCAGGAAGCCAAAAGCCCAAGTCTAACTGCTTTGACAACCAAGATCAGGGAAAGATAATGAGCGACCAGAAGTTTAAAAAAGGCAGCAAGTCAGGCCATGAAGAGATTTTCAAAGCAGAGACAACTTGGTTTCACATATTCAGAGCTATGATTGTTAACGGAGATATCGCCAAGATAGGGGCGTATGCCTTGACCGTCTACATCGTGATCAAGGGATACACCGATTTCAATACAGGTCAGGCCTTTCCATCCTTGGAGTTCATTTGTAAAAAAAGCGGAATTTCTGACAAGCAGGTGCGTCGATCTCTGGAGATCCTGGAGGAGCATGGATACATCTCAAAACAAAAGATCGGACGAAACAATATTTATACCTTACGTGAAAAAATCGAGATGTCTGATACTGCCGGACGTCCGGTAGCTATAGCCACATGGGATTATATTCCAAATTGTATCAATGCTGCCAGGGCGGAGCTTAAGAACTTTCTTATGACCGGCAAATCATGCGGTCAGATTGTCCATATTGACACCATAAACATGAACATCCAGATCAATCAGGGAGGCGAGAACACACAGAATAACATTGATTACCATCTTGAGAAAATAAATGACCCGAAAACGAGAGAATTTTTGCGGCAACGAATGGCAGAATCTTCAGAAAATGAACCACAATAGCAGTCTCGATCTCGGTCATATTGGCCGGGGTTTTCTTATAGCGGTCATAATGGTCGGTGTTATATGTACACCGCTCATAGAGACCGGATTCATAATACCGGTCTGTGAGACCGGGAATTTTTATGATAGCGGTCTATGGGACCGGTATTATGGCAACACCGGTCTGTGGTACCGGTATCAGGATAGCGGTCTGTGCGACCGGCAATGTATCCGATAGCGGTCTATGGGACCGGTATTACCCCCGATTACCGGTCTCATAGACCGGTAATCTATATATTTAAATATAAAAAATAAAAAAAGCGCGCGCGTGCGTACACACGCGGTTGATCGTCATGACAAAAAAAAAATGAAAGAGCGTGAACACAATCATGTCGGACAGTAACTCTGCAGAAACACCAAAAACAACTCCTGGCTATCTGGAAATAATCGTCATCACGATTCTGATCGTTGTTGGTGCGATCTGGGGATACGACCAATTCCTTGCCCAGAAGGTTTTGACCTTTGACCTCAAGGGCTATCTGCGGGAGCAAACGGCTTTGATAAAAGCAGGTGAAATGACGGAAGAGCAATTCAAATCAAACTTGGACAGGACAGAAGCTATTCTCGATGCGGAAGCAGAAAAAAACAGACATGTCATACTGTTAAAAGATGTAGTGGTCCGAAATGGTAATGAGATTTCTCCCAAATAGCCGGTTGACCAGCCTTCTCTTCCGGTTAACTCGCTGGGAAAAGACCGTGGCAATGGTTGTTCTGGCTGCCTTGTTGCTGGGGTCATTCCTCCCTGGACGACTCATTGTGGCAATCAGCGATTCACTCGACCATCGCCTTTTTTTCATGACAGGATTCAATCGTGATAAAATCAAAAATGGGGATTATCTCGTCTTCCAAGGGAACAAAGAGGACGTGGAGAAGCATGCCAAGCCTATGCTGAACAAAGACCTCGACCGGTTGATAAAAAAAGTAGGCTGCGCTCCCGGTGAAATGCTGACCCGTGATACTCAGGGGCAATTCTTCTGTCAGGGTGTTTTTATCGGCAAGGCATTGAAGGCTGACAGCCTCAAGCGTCCTTTGACGCAATTTCAGTTTTCAGGGATTGTGCCAGAAAAAACCTTTTTCATGATCGGCACGAACCCCCGCAGTTACGACAGCAAATATTTTGGATTTGTTGATGCAGATAAGATTCTTCACAAGGCATTACCGCTTTGGTAGCCGGCTTTAGTAACAGGATTATTGGCAGCTGGCTGTGTTGCTGGCTTCTGGTCCTCACCATGACGACAAAGGTACTGGCCGAAGAGATCCCTTCGCCGGAACCTGCTTTCTATGAAACCTCCAAAGAAGGCTGGTTCTGGTATCACGATCCTCCTCCAGAAGTTCCGGAGGAATCTGCTAGCCCAAAAAATTCCACCATAACACGAGAGGCCGGGCCCAAGGTGTTCGAGACTAAAAACCCGTCGATGGACAAGTACACCATCCACGACATCTGGAATTTACATCCAGACGAATTTCAAGGGCTGTTGAATGGAGTGCAGAAAAAAGCAGTACAAACCCCGAATGAGAAGAACATCCTGGAATATCTGATTATGCAGGATGTAGCTCGGCGGAAGGCTCTGGCTTATGCCAATGCCACAAAATTCGTCACTCAAAAATACAGCGATAAATTCAATATCAATCAGGTTTATCCAACAACAACACCTGGTATATCGGCCAGGGTACAGGAGCAACAAAAGGAAATATCCAGCACCATTCTGGCTGCTCGTGAAGATCATGCCTTGCTGTTTTTTGTAGGCCAGGGCTGCGGATTCTGTGACAAGCAAGCGGCAATCCTCACTTATTTTGTGGAAAAATACGGCTGGCAAATCAAACCCATTGATATTGGCCAGCACACCACTTTGGCGGCTCGGTTTAACATCACTACCACCCCAACCATGATTCTCATCAAAGACGGGACAGAACAATTCATGCCGATATCAGTCGGGGTAGTAGCTCAATCAGATCTGGAGCGGAAACTGTATCAGGCCATCCGCTATCTGGGCGGAGAAACAAGCATTGATACCTTCCAGACGTATGATTACCAGAAAGGCGGCGCACTTGACCCTAATGCAATTTTAGAGACAGAAGAACAGCCCTGGAGGGAACGATAATGAAAAAGATGCTCTTCGCTTTATCCGTGAGTTTGTTATGTCCAATTTCGGCTCAAGTTGCTCAAGCTGGTTGGGTGGATGATTGGTTGCAACAGAGTAACTCAACTCAATCCGGTTATTTTGAAGGGCAACAGCGGGGATATTATTCCGCCGGCAGTTTTTCCGGTCGTTGGAAAAGTACCGCCGATTATCCGGTAACTCTTGAAATGCCAAAAGTAAAGAGTGGCTGCGGTGGTATTGATGTGTTTATGGGCGGTTTTTCGTTTATGGATTCTGATTATCTAGTGGATAAGCTCCAAGCCATCTTGTCAAATGCCGCGGGGGTGGCCTTCGACCTGGGACTTAAAACTCTCTGTGAGCAATGCTCCAACACGATTAAAAACTTTGAAGCTCTCTCTGACGCACTCAACCAGATGCAGATTGACGAATGTGCAGCAGCTAAGACCATGGTTGGGATTGTAGCTGACAAGGATGGTTTTCATTCCGGTGAAGAAATGAAGGAAAGACTCGGTACTGCGGTCAAAGAAAACAAATTGGTCAGCGGTGTATCGGAAATGTGGACGGACTTAACAGCAGAAGAACAGGCAAACGGTGGTGCTGTAACATCTGGTGATGTTGGAGGTGTAACTTCAGGATGTAACACAGATGTACGAGATATGTTTTTAACCGGCAATTCGATGCTCGCTAATGTCGGATCCAAAATGTCTATACCGGGATCTCATATTGATCTCATCCGTGGGCTGGTTGGTGATCTCAAATTATCGGGAGCGGCTGATGCGTATAAGATTTCTTACATGCCGCCATGTTCGGAGAATAATGCTGATTCAATCAAGTCCATTGCCAATGGTGATATTTACATCAAAAGCTCTACCGGTCAATGTTCGCAGGTTACTGATGGCAATAGGGATATGGGAGCGTATGTGAGAACTCAGTTGACCAGTATAGCCGACAAGATACGCACTAAAGGCGCATATACAGCGACAGAACTGGCTTTTATGGACTCAAATCCCTTGTCTCCATTGCCTATTCTCAAAAGTGCCGTAGGAACCAATACGGACGGTGCAACCATAAGCGGCCTGGCCGACATAACCGCCACTGCTTACAGCCTGCAAATGATCTCGGATTTGTACGTTCGAGCTGAAATGATTGCCAGAAAAGCCAGAGAAGTGTTGGAGAAAAAGGCTTCGAGCTCAAATGGTGGACCGGAAAAATGTGCCGCTGTTATTTTTGCGGATAATGCAAGTCAGGACATTTCCCTCATGTTGGAGAAAATCCAACAGTTAAAAGAAGGGGCTAAGGCCAGTTATATCGCCTCGACATCAGAAATGAACGCAATTTTAAGCTATCTGGAACACATGCAGACCCTTGAAAGCAAGATGAACCAAGAACTTACCCGCAGGTTCGGGAAAGATGTAGTCGCAAGGATTCAATAGAATCTGGAAAATGTAATCAAAGGAGAATGGAATTATGTATCGAAAAATTTGTCTTTTTTTAACTTTAGCATCCACAGTTCCCATCCTTAGTTTTGCGGCAAATCCGAATTTTCAGGAAGGGCAAACGACAGTCCCACAGATGCAGCAGTATTTTGAAGGTCGAAAGGCTGAATATAATCAATACCTGGCCGACTTAGCGGCATACAATCAAGCTATCGCAGATCAACAAGCATGGGACAACCAAAAAAATCAAGAAGATCAGACGCAACAACAAACTCAGGCAAGCCTGCAAGCAGCTATAGATCAAAAATACCAGGAATGCTCACAATACCAAGACCCTGCAGAGCAACAGGCATGTCAGCAAACTGTGACAGACATGCAAACCCAGATGTACGAACAAGCCGCAGACTATGCAGCATACCGACAAGCCCAGGATGGAACAAGGCCAGTTGTGGGGCAGCAACCGACCTTTCACGATAATACCGCCGAACTCGACAAGGCGTACATCTTTGATGGAAATCAGGTGCTGGAAGAGAAGGTTAATATCGTTGGTGAAAGAAATATGAAAGATTCATATACCGGCAGAACGATTAACAACGAGACAGATATACAAGATTACTACCACGGTCATTACGATTACGGGCAAGAAGTTGGTGAGATGTAAAGATCATCTGGGGAAATCAGAGGATGAAACACTATCAAGTCAAATAGCCCCTCACGCTCATTATAAAGCATGAAAAAAACCGCTGTCACATTACCGGCCATTCTGTTCCTGGCATTCCTGTTTGTAGCCTTATTTCAGGCTACCCCTGCCTATGCTATGGACATGGAATATTATACCTACGGCGGTTTTGGCCCGATTACGCAAGCCTTTACACGGCTGGCACTGATCTTCAGTGATGCTGGGTATATAGGTTTGTTTACGGTGGTTACGGTTTTGGGTTTTCTTGCAGGGGCAATTTCTTGGCTTGTCCAGGCAGCCAATGGCGGGAAAGCCACGCCATTAATCTGGGCCGTACCTGTGATCTTCGGGGTAGTTCTCTATCTGGGCCTGTTTGTTCCCAAGGGGAATATCACGGTTTACGACCCCACGCTTAACAGATTTCAGACTATTGGAGGAATCCCTGATGCTGTTGTCTTTGCTGCCGGTGTCCTCAACAAAGTCGAGAGAGGGCTGGTAGAGATTATTGATACAGCCTCCGCTCCCGATTCCGAATACTCCAGAGGTGCCGGTGGCATAGGTTTCAAAACCTTGGAGTCAGTTAGAAACTCATACATCAAAGACAATCATCTCAGAACAAGCACAATCCGCTACACCAAAGATTGCGTGACTTTTGAACTGATGCGGCCTGGAACTACTTTGTCCCTTGATACTCTCCGCAATGACGCCACTGATTTCTTGACCGAACTTGGCAATGCAGCAAATCCTGCAATCTATACAGTTTATTATGATTCTGCTAATCCGGCAGGTGTAACTAAAACCTGTACAGAAGCATGGAATCTTCTCCGGCCAATTTATCAAAATCCCAATAATTATAACGAGGCACTCAGAAAGACATGTGGCAAGGCTTCTTTTGATTCCAACAATGCTCTTGAATATAATACCTGTAAAGACCTCATAACCAGCACCCTGAGATTCACAACGGGTGATACTGTCGTACCAGAGAAGCTCGTCCAGCAACGACAAATCTCAGAAATTCTTTATACTTTCTACTATCAGGAAGATGTGGAAACGGCGATGCTCATGGAGGCAAACCGGAAGATCACCTCGCAAGGTGTTGGTGTTGGTATTGCCATGAACGAATGGATACCGATCATCAAGGCGATCATGACTGCTATTGCCATAGGCATGATTCCATTCCTGGCCTTATTCTTGCCAACACCTGTAGTCGGCAAGGCACTTTCAGCCATGTTCGGTTTTTTCTGTTTCCTGACCATCTGGGGCATCACTGATGCAGTGGTTCATACTGCAGCTATGGATTATGCGGCCTACGCCTTTGAAGAGATGCGCCAGTCATCTTTAGGCGTTTATTCGATGGCTGCTTTTCCTTCATTATCGGAAAAGATGCTGGGCATGTTCGGCATTATCCGCTCTTCGGGTATCATGCTGGCAAGTCTCTTCACCATGATGTTGATTAAATTCGGTGGTCATGCCCTGGCGATGATGGCAGGGAGTTTGAGCGGTGCGGTAAGCGGTGCAGGAGGTCAATCCGGAGCCTTATTGACCCCGGAAGGAACAGCATCTGCCATGAGCCAGCAGATTAAAGCATCAGGGAATTTGGAAGGTATGCCACAGCATAGGTTTTCCAATCAAGCTTCGGCGGAGGCTTTCAATAGTGTCCATAGTCCGGTTGGTGGGTACAATTCCTCTATGAACGCCAGAAGAGCATTGGAACAATCAGGGCAAATTCCAAAAGGGACGTCGGATGCCGGCTATGCAGAGATGCAGAAGAACTTCAACCAACAGGCTGGGACAGCATCAGGCCAATCATCGGTTTCACTCGGCCCGAATGGGCAAGCGACCCAGGGACAAACCAAGTCCGTCAATGCAGACGGCTCAACCAGCATGACCACTAGCAGCGGGGCTGGTGGGGTTGGCGTGCAGACGGATAGCATGGCGGCAGGCCAAGCCACCTATGCAACAGATGGGAATGGTGGCACAACACTGACAAAGGCCAGCGTCAACGGGATGAGTCCAATTGCAATGGCACATCAAGCCGCATACATAAAAACAAAAGGGGCTGGAGATAGTCTTGCCACCAATGAGAATTGGGCCAATGGACAGAGTTATATAAAGAATGCCGCCCTGACCAGCAGCGAGGCCCGTACTTATGGCGAAAATCTTAATAATTCAGTTTCAGCAAAACTGAACAAGGCTATTAATAGTGGATCCAGCTTTAAGGATAGTGTTGGTGAAGATACAACAGCTAAACTTTTAGCTTTTGCTGAAGCAAGCGGCGGATTACAAATTTTGGGGAACGGTGCTACAGGTGGCGGCAGGTATGACGTAACAGCCACAGGAAAAGATGGCAGGACAGTGAGCTTTGATGTGGACCAGAAAACATCAGAGGCTATTGGCAATGAAATAACCAAGGCACGATCCGAGGCTCTACAGGAAAGCATGGGGAGTAGCCAGGGTCTTACCTTTGCAAATAATTTGGCACATAATATTGGCGCAACCAAAGCATCATCGTTGATGAATGATGCCAGGGATATGCAGCGGTCAACAGAAACAACGGGTGCTGATCTGAGTACCGCCTTCGTTGGACACTATGCGACAGAACGCTACGGCTCAGATAGTCCTGAGAATGTCCGCAAGGCGACGGATGCTCTTAATCATATGGCAACTGGAGGGGCTACCGGCATTGACCAATTGAATGGGCATATCAATTCGTTTCTTAAAAATGGTGCTTACAGTTGGGGTGATGGAAAGACTCAAGTAAGTGCAGCCATTAGTGCAGCCGGTGGGCAGGTTGAAGGTCAAGTCTCAAACATCCAAGAACAGGTAGGGCCGGCAGTAGGAGAATCAGCAAGTCATACATCCAGGATTACCCCTGGTGATTTCAGCGGCAATCCTGGCGTTCATCATGCTCCATTGGTCGGGCCAGGAGAAATTACAGGCCATGTTAATGCTACAGCAGATCAAAGGCTCCATGAACACCAAGATGCCAAGTTGATGGGGCCTAATGGAGCATTAGTTGATAATTTGACGGGAGTTAATATACCTGCGGGAATCAAAGATTTAACGAACAACTTAACTGGTAATAAAAAGGTTGTTGCACCTGAAGATACTTCTGAACCAGGAGGAGAATTCAGTGGCCCGTAAAGTCTTTCTTAACCAATGGGATGCCTATCCTAATCATCATTTGAGGGATACCATATATTTCCAGGGAGACCTTCATAATTAGGGCAACTTCGTTTTCGTTCTGTAAGCTCCTCACCACTCAGCGGTCGGATGCTCTTTCCAAACTTGGTGGTAAATATCCTCTTTGTAATAGGCTCAAGCAACTTATCAATAGCATCAAAAAGACCCATGATTTTTACTCCTTACAATTTCTGGAATCACTTCCGGCAAACCATAGAAAATCAACGGCCACCGAGAATGGGCCTCCAAAAAAGCTCGTCGGAGGTGGCCGCTCTTCTGTTATCTCTTTCTATCTTCTTGGCACCTTGATAATATGTCCATCTAAAATTCTGTTATCATAAACCAACAACAAAATCAAAACCCTTTACTATGGCAGAAAATTTATGACTAAAATTGAACTTGTCAATGCCGTTGCAAAAACCCCTGGAATCACTGGGGCTCAAGCTAAAAAAATCATCCAGAGCTTTATGGCCTCAATTACCACGGCACTCTCTACGGGTGAAAAAGTGACTTTAATTGGTTTCGGGTCCCTTCAAACTGTCAAAACCAAGACCAGAATGTATCGGGACATTAATAGCGGAGAGTCAAAAAAAGCCCGAGGGAAAACAATTGTCAAATTCCGAACCGGTTCTCATTTATCAGAAAAGATAAAGTAGCAAACAGCAAAAAGGAGCGGCTACTTCCGAAGAGCTTTTAAGGCCCATTCTCAGTGACAGCAGATCTTCATTGACATTTTAGACGGTCAAAGGAAATTGTAAAAAAAACCAAATAGAGAAAGATCTTCAACCAAGCCCAGTTCATCATGATACTAATGCAAGTTGAAAAAATGGGACCCAATGCTCCTCCCTGCTCAAACCACATTCGGTCGTTGGTCTCCAATCGTCGAGGCACAATACAGTGGAAGAAATTGAAGATTCTGGTCAGGTAATTTATTGCTTGTACCGCTATAAAGTACCAATCCTTGCGGGCAATTATGATATTTTTCAAGCATAAGGTGCAGACTTCGCAAACTCCCACTTGCTCCCGATTTAACCTCTACCGGGTAAATATTTCCTTGCCGAACAACGAGAAAATCTACCTCGGCACTACTACCACGGGCCTCCCGTGCCCAATAAAATATCTCTGAGCTATGCCAGGCCAGTAGTTCCTGGGCAACAAATTGTTCCGCAAGTTTTCCACGGTACATCGCCAGAAGGTTTTCCTGCTGCAATTCCAGTTCAACAGGCACCTGACAGAGTCTCTGCATAAGCCCTATGTCAAGCATGGATGCCTTGAATTTTTTGGGATTGGCTGTTGCGCCTAATGGCAAACCACTTGGATCACAGGCAGGAATTTTATGAATGACCTTCGCCTTGACCAGTAGATCAAACGCTTTGCGATTCATCTGGCTTGAATGCCCATCATTAAGACGGGTATACTTTAATTGTTCTCCAATACTTTTTGCCACGCTCAAAAAAACTGCATCCAGGCAGATCGTATTGATGTGGGGGGTGTATTTGGAAAAATCATCGCGATATGAATCCAGGATTTCTGATTGAACTTGAAAGGTTTCAACCATGGAACCAGTGTCACGATAGGTCTTAACACATTCAGGCATACCTCCAACAAAGAAATAGATTCGCAATTCCCTGAGAATGATTTCCTGGATAGACCCTGCAACGTCATCCGGCTGATTCAGAGTGTATTCAGCCATCTGCTCCTTGCCCATTGCCAGAAGATATTCGTAAAATGTCATCGGATGCATATGCAGATACTGAACGCGACCGACCGGAATGGATATTTCGCCGAAGGCAAACTCCAACAATGAACCGGCTGCTATAACATGGAGTTCCGGCATCTCTTCATGAAAGTAGCGTAATGCCATTAGTGCTCGCGGACAGGCCTGAATCTCATCAAAGAAAAGAAGCGTCTGACCGGGTATGATTCGACCAGTTGTCAATTCCAGAAGGTTCAGTATCGATTGAGGCTCAAGATTCTCAGCAAAATGAGGGTGAAGATCGCGACGTTTTTCCAGATCTATTTTGACAAAGCTATTAAATTGTTTTGCCAGAACATTCTCAACAAGCCATGTCTTCCCAACCTGGCGCGCCCCACGAATTATGAGTGGCTTACGACGCGGCGAATCTTTCCAGCCTGCAATCTGTTTTTCAGCCAATCGTTGCATGCAATATTCTTCCTTGTTTCAGACGTGTTAGTACAGAGTGTCATCAAACCTTAACAGTATACTACCCCCGCTAAAGATAAAAAGTCAAGGGTATTTCAACCAATTAAAAGTCAGAAGTCAATGGTATTTCTTGTCTGATTGCCAAACAGCTACTATCAACTGCCTTGGCTGCCAATACACCAAAACTATTGCTGTTGGCAAGTTTCGTTCAACTTGGCACGCCATGACAGCAGTTTGCACTAATGCTGTATGCTTGTTTGGGACATTACATCGCAAAAGAACGTATGTTTTCTCAAGAGCAGGTTCCTGGACCTTACAAAAAAACTATATGGATGAGTTTAGAGAGAAGCTCGTTGAGAAAAAATTGCTGTAAGTCAGATTACCTTGGGCACCGTAAAATCCAAGTTGTTTCGGGCTGTGAAGGGATGAGGATTTTTGTTGATGCATATTTTGGATGTAAGGGTACTTCACTTTAACCTAAAAAAAGGCGCTAACTGAAGGGATTTTATTACGTATATATCCTGATTCTCTTGATGCGACCAAAAGTGACGATACTTTCCAAATACACTGGACCGGTTGATAAGAGATATCTGAATTTTTTAGAAACGGAAATACAGCTTTCCTGATAAGCTCTTAATATCTTCTTCTTATTAGACAAAATGAATTATTATGTCTAATAAGAGAATTGTAAAAGTTATTACTAAATAAAAATCCCATCTGTTCAAATAAAAAGAGCTTTAGCATGAGCTGGAAAGAGAATATACGTCAACCTGGTGTGCGAACTGCATTGGGAGCTGCCTTGCTTTTTGGTGCGGGAACTCCAATTGCAAAATTGCTGTTAAACAGTGTCAGTCCTTGGTTACTAGCTGGCCTACTTTATTTTGGTTCCGGGGTCGGTCTAACAATATATCGGAAATTGATTCATACCCAGACCGGCAGGCTATCACGCGCTGATATACCTTGGCTTGCCGGGGCAATATTGGCAGGCGGTATTATTGGCCCTGTATTGCTTATGATGGGTCTGACCGGAATGACCGCATCAAGCGCATCCTTGTTAATGAATGCCGAAGGCGTATTCACAGCACTGTTGGCTTGGTTCATCTTTAAGGAAAATATTAGCTATCAAATAGCATTAGGAATGACAACAATCGTGGCTGGAGCCGTCATTTTAAGTTGGCCCGACGAAATTCTTTTTGAAGGTTTGTGGCCAGCATTTGCCGTATTGGGGGCTTGTTTTGCTTGGGGTGTAGACAACAATCTGACTCGCCAGATATCACTGTCAGACGCTACATGGATCGCTTCTATTAAAGGATTGGCCGCAGGGTCAGTCAATCTCACTTTAGCTTTTGCTTTGGGAGCCACAATGCCACCATTGCCAAACATAGCTATTACGATGGTCGTTGGTTTTCTCGCTTACGGAGTTAGCTTGACCCTGTTTGTCATAAGCTTACGTCATCTTGGCACGGCGCGAACAGGTGCCTACTTCTCAGTTGCCCCATTTTTTGGTGCGGTATTGGCTATCGCAATAGGAGAACCTGTGACCGTCCCTCTGCTAATTGCAGGGGGACTAATGATACTTGGGATATGGTTGCATCTGACCGAAAGGCACGAACACGAACACACGCACGAGGTATTGGGACATGAACACGAGATTCTTCCCGATGAACATCACCAACACCTTCCCAAAGCTGGCCACCATCATCAACACAATGATTTGAAACACACACACCCACATTTTCCAGATGCCCATCACCGGCACGACCACTAAAAGCATAGTCCTGCAATAATGCAGACCTTGTTGCTCTCTGAATTGATAATTCTCTCGTAACAGAAAATATACTCCGTCGGTCAGATTTATTATATTTTCTGGGGTTCCCTAGATGCTGTAATGAATTTCCCTAATATTATCATAAAAACAGTTGCAGCTAGTAGAATACTTGTAAAATTAATTGCGCCGAGTAAAGCATTTGTAAAATACACTTTATAAACCATTGATCCCAAAACTTGGGTTCCAACAAACCCTCAGACAATCCCCCATTGTGCAGGAGAAAAATCAGAAGACAGAAAGTTCTTTTGTAAATATTCTCTCAATAAGACAACTGAAAAGATGAAGCAAGTTGTTGCAGCTAGATATGAAAACACAAGAACTAAAAATGAAATTGTATTTGTGCTAAAAGCATAAGTCTTACCAGCATATCCTAGTAATTTATAGAAACTAAATCCCAAGAGACACATTGGTGGTACTGTTAAAAAAAATGCTGGTAATAAATTTACACCAGGCATTACTTTCGATTTGATTTGTTGATAAACAAGTATTGTTACTTTTATGGCAAACACAACAATTCCAACCAACAAGGTGATTGTTGTCATAAATGCTGCTGATGATGATATTAAATTACTATTAGATGAACTTACAATACTTGAACCAAGTAGTGAAACCGCACCAAACGCTAACACATCAAGCAACCAACCAAAATTTAGTTTTCCATATTCAGAAAAATCTGTAGAAATAACCTTAGCAACTTTTATTTCAAATGATAGCAACATAAACCACAAACAGTTAAATATAATAAATGCTGGCAACATTAAGCTCTGCATATTTGCTGTTATTTGCGGCACAAAAAAACTAACAGGACCAAATAAAACTACCATAGTCATTGGTAATGAAATTATTGGTGAAAATATTGCTGAACTAGCCAAAGGATTTTCTATTATTTTTTTGAAATCATTGGTTTTAAGTAACCATACGAAAAGTTCCTTTAAGAAAATTACAGTCAGAATAAAATGAATGACTATAAATAATCCCATTACTGCTATTAAAAATATGGCTGTTGCGTACTCTAAGGGACTGCTTGAAAGTAATGATAATTTGGATAAGGCAATTTCTTCTTCACTTTTGAAAATATTTATTTTTAAAAAAATATATGGCATTAAAGCAACTCCAGCTGCTGCCAATGTTCCTTGAAATTTTAGTGGTGTAAATTTCATAGATACCCTCTTCGCCTCCTTTTCCGTGTATTTATTGAATCGGTGTCAGATTGTTTCGGAGAGTATATTGTTCAGATAGTCCGCCATTTTTTCCTTGGATGTGGCTATATCCAAAGGAACCCATTGCTGGTTGATAAATATATTGGTTGAGCCTTTCAGAGAATAGGCCGTAGCTTCGGGTGAATCGGTAGTATAAATGTGCAGGTCAAGTTGATCTTTGAACCTTTCTTGCATAGCGCTGGCCACACCTGTGGCCTTCTGACATGTTACTCAAGCAGGGTTGCCGCTGTGAAACACAATCATCTCTATCATGATTTCCTCCATTTTTATTGCTGCATAGGTTTTGGAATTTTTTTCTGACTCTTGTCATTTGGCTTATGTCTCTTCTGGGCATGGCAATCCTAAGTGACGGCAGATGCACGCCTCTACCGCATCCAGTGACACATCCGCCCCTTCGACCACAATTTCATCCTCCACCATGACCGCCGGGGCCACAGGCAAGTCCAGCTCAAACCAGGCATCGGTCTGGTACTCGGCTCTGGGTTTTGAAATGGTTTCAATGGTAATACCGTATTTTGCGCCCAGCCTGGGCATCATTTCCAGAAAATGGCCTCAGGCCTTACCGTTGGGTTCATTCAGAAAAAACCTCATCAACATAGTGCTCCTCATCTGATTAAATTTTTTGTTCTCGGCGCAGCTTGGCAAGCAGGAATATCGCGCCACTGTGAGAGAATCCAAGATTATTCGAAAGATCTTCTGCTTTACTTTCAGGGTGCTGCTGGAGAAAGGTCCGCACCTCATCTTCCAGTTCTTCAAGCCAGTCCTCAAAAAGGATTAATAACTCAGGATCAGTGACAGATTGGAGTTGTCTGGAGCGAGCCACTTTATCCACCAGGCTTTGACACATCTTTGTAGGGTCGACACCTTCGCCCATGCACTCCGCCAGTCAGAGATGTACGAGACTGGCAACCTTGTCGGCGCCAGCTTCACCAATGAGATTGACGACAAAATTTAGACGAAGCTCTTCGTTTACCTGGGAGAAAAGTCCGCGGAGAACGACTCCCAACCTGTTCAAGGCTGCTTCTGGTCCCATTCTGTCAATTATTTCTTGAATTTCATCCATACGAACAGGTACTCCCCCCACATGTTAAAAGGTTGTTCTTTCACTGAGTAATGCCGCGCCCAGTTCATCTAATCCTGCCAATATTATAAGAATCCGTTGATCTGTCATCTCGTAATATACGAAGGGACCGCTTCGCTCCACCTTCACCAGCAAGGCCCTTCTCAGTTCCTTGAGATGATGAGAAACAAGTGGTTGCGATAAACCGAGTTCTTCAACAATCCTGGAGACAGATTTTTTCACCTTGCTGACACATATCAGAATACGCAGTCGATTCTCATCAGCCAGGCATTTGGCAAGAAAGGCAAGACTGTGAATATTCAGGTTATCTGCGCGGTTATTCATGTCAAGTTAAATAGAGAGAAAGACTTAGTATGTAAATTTGCCAAAGATTTCTTCGATGGTCTTGTCATGAACCCCGTGTTCTTCGAGGACATCTTTTGCGTGTGTCAGAAATTGCTGTCGTTTCAGTTCGGCGCTGCTGTTTGTCAAGCCTTGTCGAGCATAACAAAGAAGTAGGGAAGGAACATCAGTCTCTGCCAAGTCTGCCGCTTCTTGTATTTGTCCCAAAAGATCGACAGGGATTTTTAACGTTAGCGGAGCGTAATCATTATCATTCGAAGTCATTTGACATTGGCATATGCTTTCTTTCATGATTCGACCTCCTCACAGATTGAAAGGATAATGGGTTCCCACCATTGAGACACCTATCCTTTAGTATATAATTATATATATAGACGTTTATATGTTGATGTCAAGAGAAGAAACTTTGGATTATTATTGAACTGCACGGGGGGATTCAAAATTGGAATTCCACCTTCGCCGGGAACAATAGATTCCAAAGGTGGAGCTGGTTTCAATTTTAAATATTCATCAATTACTTTTCGGCTCGGGTCAATCCATATTCGTTTATTTTGCCATGGCTGAACATCAGAAAAAATACCTCACCCGTAGTTCCACAAGATAATCATTCGGTTTTTCGCCATATTCACTGGCATCCTCACCCTGGATGATGTTGGCCTTGAGCCGCACTTCCATATTGGTAATCCCGGTATAGATCACTTCAGGAGACAGGGAAAAACTGCTGTCCTGCAGGTTCATGATACAGGTGATTGCCGGGGTGAAATACAACAGATCAAAGGGTTCTTTCTGACTGATCCGAGCATACAGATAGTCCCGCATCGGATTCATCCTGCCGACCCCGCTTTCACTCGCCACCGTTGCTTTGGCCAGCAGCATTTCATTTCCCGTACTCAGATAGGTATTGTAGGCGTGGTCAATGAAAGAAAAATAGCCTGCCATCTCCTTGGCTTCATACCCTGTATCGTCATGGTAATATTCAACAATAGTTGTGACATCATTCTCCGTCAAATAACGGAGACCTAGCAAATAACTGAAGGCGTCATATTCTGTTACCGATATCTGCCCAAGACTATCAATGGCCTTTTTCTGATAATCATCAATCCTGGCGACCTCGCCATGTACTTCAAAAGAGGGCGTTATATTGCGTGAAAAATCGGCGCCATACCTGCTGGTTTTACTGGCACCGCTCAGAACAATGAAATCAATATCCGTGTCGTAGAACAGAAGATAGACTTTTCCCGCGACATTGAGGTGATCAGCCCTGCCGAAATCATCATTGAACGAATCATAAACAGGAATAAGCACCGGCGTAAAGGAAAGCGTCTGCAGGGGCCCGGAAAAACTTCTGGTATAGTCGGCAGAGGCCACAACAATACCTTCAAGACTCAACTCCGGGTCATCAGGGTTTTTAGGCCGGTCAAGGAAGGCCACAGGATTCCAGGCATAGCCCTTGCCCCAGCGCAAGGTCTTCTTTCCCGCCTCCAAAACAAGAGAAGACGAAGGTTTAAGGGACAGATACCCTTCATACACATTTGCCTCATCAGACCATTCATCAAAGGCATATCCACCGTTAACATTTATTCTGGTGAATAAACGAGCCATCCCCTTTTCATAGCTGCCTTCCAGTTGCAGCTTAAAGGCATACGCATCGGCAAGGACGGCCTCATCATGATTGTAATGCTTGAGCCGGTACAAAGCCGCGCCTTTATCGGCGCTGGAGATTTCCGGGCTAAATTCCGTATATCCTCCGAGATAAAAGGGCTGTTTTTCCGTCTCGGAGAGATCAAATGAATAGTCTTCAGCACTCCAGGCCGGGGCAGGAGCGAAGAGCAGGAACAAAGCACAGAGCCACCAGAAACAGTGTCGATCCTTCACCTTACTGGCCTTACTTGGCCGCTTCGCGCAAGGAATCAATGTTCGGCATGAATGTCATGGTAAACACCTCATCCTTGAATTCCCGCTGCTTGATCTTGGCCATGATCATCACAGATTTATACCCTTTATAGAGCGGACTGTCGGTTTCAATCACCGAGGGCCGAACGATGCCGCCGCCGAAGTCTTTCACCTCTTTGAAATAAAGGGTTTTGATAAGCATTAACCCCTCGGTCAGACATTCTATTTTGGTGGGTAACAGGGTTTTCGTATCCGCCCGCAACCTGACCCGATCATACGACACGGTCCTGGTCCTGGCCTTCAAGTGCAGGAGCACCTCGCCTCCCTGCTCTTCTTTCTTTTCCACCGTGTATTCGGCGGCATAATCGAGCTGCATGATATCAGCATTATTAAACACCCCGCCAACTACCGACTGCAGACTGGTAATCCGCACCGGCTTGCCGACATTAGGGATATAGAGCCACATATTGTCACCCAGACGCAGGGTGCTGCGTCCTTTTTCACTGGCCGGCTCAAGAAAAAGAGAAGCAACCTTATCCGCGTCTTTTTTGACGGTATAGAGGATAAATTCCTTTTTCCGGCCGTCCGGTTCGATATTGATCAGCTTTCTATAGGACTCATAGGATTCGGGGTTCATGTTCCGGTCAATCTGCTGCAGGAGTTGGGTGTCTTCCTCAGCGGCAGAAACCGTTCCCGCATAAACCGGGGCCAAAAAGAAAACGGCCAGTAAAACTGTCAGGTATTTTTTCATTGCAATTTCCCCTCTACACATGTCTGAGCGCTTGAATCGGATCCATGCGCGATGCTTTGACCGCCGGATAAAGACTGGCGATAACCGAGACCACAATAACCGTTATGGAGATGAAAAGCAGGTCTTTCGGGTGGAGTTGCGCCACCAGAAGCAGGTCTTTCTGTTGACCAAAATCAAAGGTAAGGTGGGCTATATTGACAATTTTGACCAGCGCCATGGCCACGAGACCACCGATAATCGCCCCAAACACCCCGAGAAGAAACCCTTCAACGACAAACATCGACAAAATCTTCCCCGGCAGGGTGCCTATGGCGGCAATGGTGCCGATTTCCCGGATCCTCTCATACACCGCCATGATCATGACATTGGTGATACTGATCAGCACAATCATGGTCAGCATCAGTTTGATGGAGAGGGTCATGAGATCGATCATTTTGGAAATATTAAAAAAGGGAGAGAGCTTTTCCCAGGTGTGAATCTCAAACAGGGGTTTGTTCTCTTTATTCATCTCACCGGCCACAATTCCTTCAAGCCGCGAGCTGAAGGAGTGCAGGGAATCAAAGTTTTTTAAGCGAATGGCAATCTCGCTGACCTCCGCCTCTTCCATGCGCAGCAGCTCCACCGCATCGTCAAAATGAAGGTAGCCATCCCTGCCGCCGGGACCGGTAATGCCATCCAGAATGCCGGCCACGACAAACTGCCGACCGTTGACCGATCCATCTTTATTGGTGGCGATGATGACCACAGTGTCGTCGACCTTCACCTTCATCCCTTTGCTCAACAGGGCCGGAACCAGGATCTCACCACGCTTGAGCGTTTTCCGGCCTTCGGTTATCCGGGAAGAGAGCAGCGGCACCGTGGCAAACTCTTTCTCCGGGACCACCCCGTTCAATCTGACATTGCTGGTCTCGGTATAATTGCTGAACATGGCTCCGAACTTGATGCGCGGCGAAGAGGCCTCGATCTCCGGCTGCCGATCAAGGATCTCTTGCAGACGATGGACGGCCTTGGCCTTCATGTTCAGGGTCAGAGGCAGGTTATCGATGGAGGCCACATACCCCTTCCTGTGCACCTGCAGATGACCAAGCATGGAATCGGTAATCTGGCCGACCATCATGTTTTTAAACGATCCGGACACCGACATGAAGAGGAGGACAAACACCACGCCAACGGTAATAAGCGAGGCGGTCAACAGGGTCCGCCGTTTATAGCGCAGGAGATTACGCAGGGCGATCTGCAGTATCTTAAGCATGATGCGCCTCCCCTTTCACCTGTCGGCTGATAAGTTTCCCATCCTCAAGCGTATAGAGGATTTCCGCCTCACCAACAATTTTCTGATCATGGGTGGAAAAGATAAAGGTGGTCTGCAGCTCATCGCGCATTTTCTTCATGAGTTCAAGGACCCGATAGGCAGTTTCATGGTCAAGATTGGCGGTGGGCTCATCGGCCAAGACCAGTTTGGGATTGGTCACCAGGGCCCTGGCCACCGCCACCCGCTGCTTTTGGCCGCCGGAAATCTGGTCCGGGTATTTGCTGCTCTGGCTGCTCATACCCACTGCCTCCAAAAGCTCCGTCACCCTCTTCTTCCTTTCAGCTGCGGGCGTATTCTGGACCATCAGCAAGGGATATTCAATATTTTCATACACCGTCAACACCGGCAGCAAATTGAAATCCTGAAAGATAAACCCGATGGAATGACCCCTGAAATTGGCGCTCTGCCGGCGATTGAATGACCGGATATCGGTATCGCCGATGGTCAAGCTGCCTGAGGTCGGTTTATCCAGGCAGCCGATAAGATTCAAAAGAGTTGTCTTGCCACTCCCGGAAGGCCCGATAAAAGAGACAAAAGAAGAGGTCTCAATGGTAAAGCTGACCCCTTTCAGCGCCGTCACCATCACCTCACCAACCTGGTAACTCTTCTCCAGATCCTTTGCGACAATAAATGTCATTTTCCCTCCCGTAGACCTTCTTTAAGTTATTCCATTCAGTTGCCAGAATCCATTGCCAATGGCTACCCGCAACCGTCCTTCCAGGCAAAACAGATAATAACAAGCATAATTTACGCCAATCTTAAATGTTTTTTATCATACTGATAATGTTAGGTAAAACAAACAGCAAGGCCACCACTTGAGGCATCTTCTTTCTTGCTGGTTCAAACTTACCCGTTTTTTTTCTTTAAGATGAGTATTTCTTACCCAAGTGAGAATCGCACGAAGACATCCACACTCTACACTTATAAAATATGGAAAGAATCACTGCAAGCAATGCTACAAAAAAAGAATTGAAATAGCCGCTCCGCCAAGAATCACCCAGAGGATATCGATCTTCCACAACAAGGCCACCAGGGCGGCAACTCCTAGCAACAAATGCAGCCAGTCCCACTGCACCTGCAAGGCAAAACGGACAGTGACTGTCGCCAGCAGGCCGACAAAGGAGCAGAGTACCCCGGAAATGGCCCGGCTGAACCAGAGGGATACCCGTAACCGGGCAAAATAAGGGGCAACCCCGATCACCAGCAATAAGGAAGGGAGGAACATGGCCACGGTGGCCACACAGGCACCTACAACCCCATGGAGCAGATAGCCAACAAAGGTGGCGGTAATCACAATGGGGCCTGGGGTAAACTGGCCAAGGGCGATACCATCGAGAAAAACAGAACCAGCCAACCAGGAATGGACCTCAACAACCTCATGGAACATCAACGGCACAGAGGCAAAGCCGCCGCCAAAGGCCATAAGATCAATTCTGCTCATGAGCAGGGTCAAATGCGCAAGGGCAGGACTTAAAAAAGCGAGCAGGGCAAAACTGGCGGCAGCGATCGCAATCAGGCAGACAAGGGGCCGGAAAGAAGCTGCTGTTTGTGCCCCCGTCCGGGCCTGCAACGGAAAAGCCTGCCTGCTGTGCAGCGCCATACCCAGCAAAGCAGCCAGAAGCAAGATCAGGACAGGATGGACCGCCAGCCAGAAGAAGGCTGCGGCCATCAGAGCAATGACACCATGCCGCCAACTGATCAGTGTGGTTCGGCCAAAGGAGAGAGTGGCATTAGCAACAACGGCAACAATCAAGGCCGGCAGGCCAAAGCCGACATAACTGACCACTGCCCCACGCACGCCCCGCACCCGCAGGCCAACATAGGCCGCGACCTGCATAGCCGTGTCTCCTGGAATCATCTGACTGAGGGCAACGCCATTCTGAAAGGCCTCCTTGGCAAGCCAGCCCTGCCGCCCAACAGCCAAATCCCGGATATAGGCGCTCATGGCCGGTCCACCAAAGGCGGTCAGTCCCAGTCGAAAAAAAGCAGAAACAAACGGGACAAGGTCGGCGTAGGTGACTGTACAGTTAATGATTCATTCATGGGTGGAATTATAATTATACCTTTTTTATTGTTCTGCCAACGCCATACACGCTTCAACAAAAGCACACCAGACTTCAATGCATCATAACTACTCGGGTGATTAGAATTAAGATTAGACTATTTCTTTTGGTGCGTTATCGAGTAAGAATAGTTTTGAAGTTCAGTCCGAAAAAGCTGACGACAGCAGCAGTCTGACTCCTGCTCACCATAGCCCTGGAGATTTTCGGGACATTTCTTGCACAAGTAGGCCTCATCAAGGAGTCGCCGCCTGTGATCTGGGTCTTAGCTTTCCTCGAGTTGTTTGAGAATGTCATCAATGTCTCTCTTAGTGCACATGATCTCATCTCCTGGTATGATCTTGCCACAAAAAAGTGGAGTCGTAGTTAAGCCGCTTTTCTCATATCCCACCATTCCTTCTCATATTGAGCTGGAGATTTATGCCCATTAGTAGAATGTTTTCTTCGGCGATTGTAGTAGACTTCAATGTAGTTAAAAAGAGCCTGCTCAGCCTCCATTACATTCTGAAATTTATAATGGCGAATCAAATCGTTGCAAAACGCTTTATGGAAAAAGAATCTTTGCGCAAAACCAGTGCGCGAAACTCTTTTTTCGCTAAAATCAAAAGCATTATTCGAGGCGACATACAGACACGTATCGACCTGACTACCATCGATGGTCTTTTAATCACCACAGTGATTACCAATGATAGCCTGGAGAGGCTTGGATTAAGTCAAGGCAGGTTGATTACAGCCGAGGTCAAGGCTCCGTGGGTTATCCTGCAAGGCGGTGAAACCAAGCCTGCCTGCAGTGCGGAAAATAGATTTAAAGGGGTTTTAACAAAAATAAACCGGGGAAAGATCAATACGGAATGCGTTGTCCGAATTTCGGATGCGACTGAAATATGTGCCGTTGTTTCCTCTGCGGGCAGCTGGCTCCTTGAGTTGAGTGAGGGGGACAATATTTGGGTGCTATTCAACTGCTGTTCTGTGGTGCTGTATGTGGATTGACAATGAGGGCCCGCAGGCATGGATAACCTTTTGATTTTTGAATAATTTCGAATGGATGCTCTGAAAAGAGCCAATACAATGCCTCTGAAGGAATAAGAAAGACATGACTGTTCTGGACACAGAAAAATTGCCTGACTCCATGACTATTGACGAAGAGTTGATGCAGGCCACGGGCAAAGGCGATCTTGACGCCTTTGCCGAGATCGTCCGCCGTCATCAGAGCTGGGTACGTATTCGGCCAGACTGATTTTAGATCTTGACTCTTCAAAACATCATTATCCAACGAGCGGCTTGTTCAAATATCCAGGGCCATTTCTCACTGTTTTGTCTGGATTCTAATACGGTCAGGAAGATGATCCGTAGCGGAATAACCAACCATCAATACCAACGGGATATCCAGCCATTGCTCCGACTGACCTCGTACAGTATGGGTAAAACGACATTTCAACTACTCGGCTGTTTACCAAACGAAGCATTACTTCTGTGTAAATAGGTTTTGAATCACTGATTCCGGGAATCAAGATATCTCCTATTTATACGTAACAAAAATATACCCGAAGTTGTGATATAATTCGGTCATTAACCTCCTGTTTTTTCTTCAAAAGAAAAAGGAGCCCATTATGACCGAACAGGATAATATACAAGAAATCTCTTATTCTTGTGGACCAGGCATTGCCGTCCAAAAAGAACACCAACCCGTTACATTTCTGCCAGCCAATCCAGCCGTAACAAAGCCATATACACCCCTGCCTCGATTTCTCTATTCTCCAGGAACGAGTTCTCAAACTGTCTGTTCTCCAAGCAAAAGGAAACTGGTCCTCGATCATTTATCTGCCCGCATTATAGATAGAGGCTTTCCTGGTGTAGACATAGCTGTTGAATATCTCAAGAATAAATATAGTAAAAACATGTCGCCAAATACCTTGCATCACGTTAAACTCACGATTAAGCAGATTTGGAGCAACCGGCATAGTATGTTTACTGTCCGTGGTCACTTTAAATTTCATTTTCTGTTTCGCTGCTACATCGGCAAGTTTCATCAATGTTGCAGCCTTGGTACGGCCGCATGAAACGCCATGAGCTTCAACCTCTTCCGCAATACGCCGGGCACCATAGGTTCCTTTTGACACTTTATGTGCCTCTTGTACCACAGAAGTAAGATGTTCATACTCTTGTTGCCTTGCTGATTTCCCTCGGTTTTTCCAGAAATAATACCCACTCCGAGAAACTTCCATAACGTCACACAACAGGGCTATTGGGTAGGCCTTCTTCACAGTATCAATCATTTGATACCGCACCCCAACTCGCTTGCAAAGAAGGCCGCCGCTTTTTTTAAGATTTCACGCTCCATTCGTAAACGCTTGTTTTCTCTTCTGAGCCTTGCAAGCTCTACCTGAACATTATCTTTCCGTTGAGCAGAATCAGAAGCAATACTGTCACATCCTGCTTCTGATTCGCGCTTCCATCGGCCCAAAACGCTTACATTGATACCGAGATTACGGGCAGCTTCAGATATCTTATAACCCTGTTCAGTAATCAGCTTGACTGCCGAATCCCTGAATTCCTGTGTGTAATCCTTTCTTTTCTTTGTCATTGAACACCTCCTGATGGGGATCTAACCCGCTCTTAAAAAAGTGTCCATTTTTTTCATACCACTTCAATAAACCTGTGCCTGCAAAAATGGACGAACGGATTTCCTCCCAATGTTCACGGGCAAAGGTCATAAAGTCATCGATGGGCATCTTATCGATACCCGCGCGCCCTTGTTGGCCTTGACCCGTTCCCATGCCTTCAGCATGTTTGGACGGGAGAGAATCTGTTCCAGCAGGTGTTCATCGAGATCGGGCTTGACGGCAACGCGCCGGTCTTCTGCTCCCCCTGGCGGGTTCATCACAGTGGCCGAGCTTACCGGGCCTTTTCCCTTCTCTGAGTTCGGTCCTTCGTCCCGTGGAGTGGAACTACTATGGCCTCTGCTGACTCCTGCCCGATCATCTTCCATGTTGCCATGGAGGACGCTGTCTAGCGTGAACTGAACCGCTTGCCGGGCAGGTCTCCCCGGATAATAACGCGATCTTTCCCTACACTGCCGCGGCATTTACCATATCTCCCAAACCCAGGGCTTTGTCATGTTGTGCTGACTTACCCGGAAACTTGGCCTTATATGCCATTTCTGTTCGTCGGCTCATAGTTTTGCACTCCGGCTTCCTTCAGACGAACTCTCGCGGGGTCGCCCTTGCCTTTGGCTAGTATTTATGGTTCTGTTATCACAACAGTACCGGGTTTACATACAGGGGACTTGCACCCCATTAGATCACGCCCGTGCCGGGCGTACACAAGGCACTTCAGCCGGCCGCGTGGAGCTGCTGATTTTTTCTGCACCTTTAGTGGCGCGGTCGGCTGAGTTTAACGTTATGAAGAAAGGCACAAGTATTTTATGGATAATAACTCAATCGTTCCTGATAGCTTAGAGCAACTCATTGACCGTTGGAAAATGAAGTATCCAAATCGTGCTAGAGCAGGAGAATATGCTCTCCTCGGTTTTCGCTTCCAATTGATAGTCGCGCTTCGTGATGCTGTCAGTGCCTTTCTCAGCGGACAAATCACAACACCAGCTGTTTTCCTTGAACAAATATCTGACTTTTACCAGAAATTTCCAGACGGTAAAATTCTTTTCACTCAGGTGAAGCTAATAGGGCGGACTGTTAGCAGCGCACTTGAGGAACTCTGGGGTATTTATTGTTTGGCATCCGATGAATTGCCCTCGCTCACTTCACAGCTTCAATATCGAATACTTTGTTCCAAATGGACTCTTCAAGATATTGATGGCGCCATCAAACGTTGGCAGCCCGCAAAGGATTCAGATCCAGCTCGGATTCAGTCCTTTAAAGAACTAGTAAGTATTTCTACTGATTCAAACCCCTTTGATGAGTTACTAGTCCTGGTTGCGCACGAACTAGACGCCGATGAACCGTTTCAGAAAGTGCTCTCTTGGATAGGCTTACTCACCAATACTGCTGATGGTTTTAAGCAAGTGTGGTCTGAGCTAGATGAACTTCAGAGAAAGCAGCGAAGGTCAATAAATACACGTTTGCCTCTCTGGTCGTCAACGGACAGGCCACCTCAGATTGTCGAGAGAGGTCCCGTCCTTACCAGTCATCAACCTAAAGTTATACATCTTCAACGGGGATATTTTTTCGGTCGGTTGATTTACCGTAAGCTTGCTGAAGAAGCTATTCAATGGATATCTTCCAATTCTTTAGATAGCGAATCAAGCCTTCGAATTCCAGTCTTATGGATAGGTGGTCGCTCTGGTTGCGGAAAAAGTGTGGCCTTGCTCCATATTCTATCTCATTTTCATGATAATGGTCTTGGGCCTATCCTTGCTCTGGGCAACAGTGTTGACCTTTTTCCCCAAGCAATTCGTCGCGCCCCGAGTATAGCCTCCCCGAGCGACCAAATCATTATCGCACTTGACGACCCTTACTCTCCTCGAACTCAAGGCGATGCAGAAATGTGGCGCAAAGCTCTTTCAGAACTTAATCTTTTACAAAACCGAACCACTGTAGGGCATCTTCCCATTCTTATTTGCTGTGGACCAACTAGTATGGCCCGTCAATTAGAAGAAGACTTCGCTGATGATCTCTATATAGAACTACTTACGGTTCCAGATGTGTTGGATGATCGCCAAGCATTAGAGGAATGGTATGAAATCCGTACTGGTACAAAGCCACCGACAATTGGCGATGGGGATATATTACTGGTCCAATTATTTTTCGAGTGGCAAACTGGACAGCCCCTTTCTTCCTTTGCGCATCGCTTTAAAAGACGACTAAGAGAAGAAGATCCATCATTGTTGATGCTCGATGCGGTTTATCGTATTGTGACAGCAAACCGTTTATATGTCGGGTACCAATCGTCTGCTCTAAAACGTTTTAATCCAAAGCAGAGAGATGCATTCGAATTATTGGTTAAAGATCACCATTTTTCTATTGATGAGGATTCGAGAAGGTCTGGAATTTGGTTGACTCATCCACATTTGGCAAACGGGCTCTTCGAAGCTTGGTTCCCAAAGGCTACAAAGACCCATCAGAGACAGGCAATAACTAAGGAAACTATCTTGGATGGTTTACTCTTTGGGAAAACACCTCAAGACCAGACGGGCTTACTTTGGGCAGTAACCCGTCTGTCAAATAAGAACAAGCACCTTCGGCAAAGAATGGAGACGGACAACTTCGAAGACATTTTGCCAGTTATCTATTCCGCTTGGCGGCGCAAATGTCGAGGTATCCTCGAAATAAAACATTTACCGGTATGGATCGAAATACGGTTCTCACATCCAAACCTCTGTCTAACTCCTGATCCTCTGTACGATGCACTTGCTCAGCTATTACCCGAAAACAGAGAAGAAATTGGATTCCGTCTTACATGCCATAAGCTCATTGAACATTGGAAAAAGCTTACAGAAACAGAACAGAATGATGTAAGAGATTTCATAGAATATATTCTTGCACAAACTCAAGGATGGAAAGAATGGCCAGCCATTGCGGTTGATGCAGCTTGGCGCATCTCTTCAAGACAAATTCTGACCCATGTTGAAAACTGGCTCTTAGGCAACAACCAAGGGTCAGGTTCAACTCTTTCTTGGTTCAACTTGCGGCAGAACATAGGCTACAATGTGGATTGGTTAATAAATATCAACTTAACATGGATTAAGAATAACGGTGATGCACCAGACGCTGGTCCTGTCCTGTCAAGTTTGTTGAAAAGAGTTGATTTAAGCACTAGAAGGTATTCCATTGCGACAGTGGCATTAGAATGGGCACAGAAGTACTCTCTTCTACCGCAAGTAGAACGGGTGCTTCGGCGTTTATTAGGACTTCAATTATCCGATGTGGTGATCGCAAGGGCTGTTCGACTTGCACTCGATTACATTGAAAATACTGATCTCCAGCCATCAAGCAGCTTCTTGCTGTCCGCAATTCTCCGCAAACAAGTTCTCATCAAGGCTGGAGATTCGCTGGCCGGACAAGTCCGTTTGGAAGAGACAGCAATCCACCTTGGTTTAGCGTGGCTTGAACGCTTTCCAAATGATCTCGGTGCACCTTACGTTGCTGACCGGCTTCTCCGGCTTCCGCATGTCTCGGATGATGAGTGGTCGAAGATTGCCTTGCAGTCACTTGGGCGTCTGGGCAACAAAATTTGGGTTCGTGATGTAGATTATACTTTCATGTCTATTGTACGTAGGCGGCACTTGTTGAATCGACAAGACGATGAGTTTCTGTACAAGTTGATTAACGAGTGGGCTGAGATTGCCAAGCTCAATATGCGCAAATTATTATCTCAAAAAAAATACTTTACCATATGTAAAATACTCACACCAACGTTAATATTAGTGGCGAATTTAAAACAAGACACCATACAAACTGAGTTTGAATTGATGGCAATCGAGTTCCGCAATAAGGCTGATATTGAGACACGTAATAAGTTTGATACAGAATTACGTAGATCATTCAAGTTTAAGGCTTGGCGCAACATTCAAAATACAAGAACAATATTGTACAAACTTGGCCTACATCAGAGTGAACGCGATATTGTTAATAAACTAACATATCTGATCGCTACTAAAACAAGTGAAATAGACCCCTCACTCCAAGAGACTCTTGATTTCGCACAAATAGCTACGAAGTCGGTAATTGAACAAGGTGATTTCAAAACTACTAGCTTTTTATTAGCCAAAATGCTTCCGCTGTCAGCTGTGCTAAGTTCGGAGTACTTGGATGCAATTATTTTGCAGGCACGACTCTTCATGAATTCACCTTTGCCGCCAGAAGTACACGTAGGCTTTGTTTTAGCATGCGATAAACTAATCGAGCAAAATATATGGCCAAAACCTGATGTAGCCTATCAGAGCCTACAAAATGCGGGAATCTACACCCCTAAAGTACTTGAGTATCTGTCCACTACAGAATGCACAAAAATAAAGGAGAGTCTGCCGAAAATTTTGGGTTTTGTAGAGCTTGTTTTCAAATGCCTGCCGATACGTGCGGGACTATTCCTAGCGCCGCTTTTGGTGTTGACTGAAAAGTCCGGTGATACATCTCTAATAAAGTGGTGTCATCGAATTATGCATAGCTTCATCGAATCCTCTGACGTGAGTGATCAGTTTAAAGAATCTCTAGCCAACCGCGTAAAGAGGATTATCGAAAGAGCATTTCCGAGCACTCCAAACAACCTTCTTACTGTTATTGAATCACTTGGACTTCAATCTCCTTGGCTCATTGAAAATGCAGTGGCCATGAATACTATGAATGCTGAAGACTTAAAGAGCCAGCTTTTCGCGGCAAAACGGTTTCTCGAACAAAACTCGCCATCTCGTGCCGGATATATTCTCGCGCCCTTACTGTTATTATCGACATTTTCCAACGATGACGATTTGTTGAGAGACGTATACGATACAACCTTACAGATGCTTGAGCATCAACGTCTAGCTCATGAAAACCGGGACGGTTTTATTGCTTTGTGTAGGTCGTTTAACTGGCCTAATGCTGATATAAAGGATGAAACTTTCCAATTCCTTGGATTGGGTGCACCAAAATTGGAAAAGCTTTTGTCTGAAAGAACTCCTAACATTACAACTGAGGAATTGCTTCGCAGTCTCGAGCACATAGAGAAGCATTTGAACTCTGAGCGCCCCCGTGGCGCATATAAAATCCTTCTTTGTGCTTTACCACTTGCTTCATGGATTCCTGATGTAGAAATACTGGACAGAACTTTGGATCTAACAAAGAAGTTCATGAATCATCCAAGGATTGACAAGCATATTCTCGATCTGTTTTTAAAAGGATGTGTGAATCGCTTACGAAGCAATCAATGGGCAAGTTTCGATATCGGAACGAAGTACCTTTCAGCGATTGGGATTAAAGAGTACTTAGAAACAACTGAGTGACGTTGATATCTAACGTGCATAACCCGTCGAGGATTCTAACGAGGCGGGTCCACAGCGACGCGCCAATGGCGGTGCGTGACCCGCGTGTTAATATTGCCACATCAAATATCTGACTTTAACCAACTGGCCTCGGGTTAACCTTACTGTCAATAAGGGCGAGGAGTAGTCCCCGCCCCTTCAGATAATAGCTATCCATAAAGTGTTTCTATCCACCTGATCGCTTCGGTATCATTTATCTTGCCGAGATATCGTTGCGTGGTCGACAAGTCTGCATGCCTCAGGATAACCTTGCTGACAATTTCAATGGGAGTTCCAGTATAATTCCCCCCAATTTTCGGACAGCCCCTTAAGCTCTAAAATGCTATAAAAGGGTAACCAAAAACATGAGGAGAATGGAAGAACATGCAACGCAAAAACTACCCTGCAGATTTTAAGGCCAAGGT
>Ga0180732_1000225_pt1 | contig 53943 bp, 54 predicted proteins | sample KR11_01MetaG_FD_148674 | JGI IMG/M metagenome (GOLD analysis project Ga0180732, IMG submission 148674) | Groundwater microbial communities from the Olkiluoto Island deep subsurface site, Finland - KR11_0.1 MetaG | ecosystem: Environmental > Aquatic > Deep subsurface > Groundwater | place... | reverse complement strand
CTTGCTTGGCTTGCCACTTATTCGCAAGAAGCAGGACTAACAGTTGTTAATCTTTTAGAACCAAAACTTTTGGCAGGCATTTTCGTAGGCGCTATGCTACCTTTTCTTTTTTCTGCCTTAACAATGAAAGGGGTTAGCCGGGGCGCTTTGGCAGTAGTGGAAGAAGTTAGAAGGCAATTCATAGAAAAAACTGGTTTAATGGCAGGAACCGAAAAGCCCGATTACTGTGCCTGTGTGGACTTGACTACTAAAAGAGCTCTTAAGGGAATGATTGTGCCAGGCATTTTAGTGGTTTTGACGCCCATTGTAGTTGGCTTGGCTTTAGGAAAAGAAGCATTAGCTGGCACTTTAGTGGGAGCATTAGCCACAGGCTTTTTATTAGCTTTGTTTCTGGCAAATTCTGGAGCTGCGTGGGATAATGCTAAAAAATATATTGAGGCAGGCAATCTTGGTGGCAAGGGTTCTGAAGCTCACAAGGCCGCAGTTGTCGGAGATACAGTGGGAGACCCTGGGAAAGATTGTAGTGGTCCGTCAATTAATATATTAATTAAGTTAATGTCAATTGTAGCATTAATTATTGTATCACTACTTTAAACTTGATTTTTCAGTAATTCACTTTTTATTTCTTCTCTTAATTTATTCCACGGTTCTTCTACAGAATTCCATTTTTTATTTTTGTATTTCAGAATGAAATTCATTTTTCTTGTTTTCTCACTGTGCTTGCTCAAGGGCAGTAACTTATTTATTAAAGACACTATTTCTTCCTTACGATTTATACTTAAATCAAATATATCTTGATTATATGATCCATAAGAACTTTTTGTTCCTTTTTCCTTTTCTAAATATAGATAAGCGTGATAGTTGAGCATTTCTAGTTTCTTTTTTATTTGTTTTAAGATTTTTAAATCGCCTGTTTTAATTTTGAACATAAAGCGAATATGTTTTTGGTGACTTTTCTGGACCTTCCAACTTCCTTCGCAGTCCATATAAGCTGTTAAAAATTGAAAGAAATATTTTTTATCTTTTAATATCCAATCAGGAATTTTATTCGGTTTTGTTACAAGGAACTCAAAAGAGGGATGTAAGTCAACATATATAAACCACTCGTCTTCCCTTGATTTGCTTTTTGCTAAATATATACATGTTTCCCCATAATTTCTAAAGGCATTTTTAAGAAGATTTATTTGGGCAAGATGAGTTGTGCTAGTTTGGATTCTTATTGATTTTCTAATCCATCTAGCATAAAAATCTCCTGCTCTTAATCCAAGGAAATAAGCCTTTTCTTCCAGTCGCCCAGAAAAAGGATTCTTGAGTTTTTTAGTCAAAGCTTGCGACACTGTTTTTGTAGGAATTTCAAATTTATTGAGCTTTTTTAGAATAGTTCTGCCATGTTTTATGCCAAACATTTTTGCTATTTCCCTAGAGGACAAATTTTTATTCCAGTAGAGATCTTTTAAAATATTTTTAGGTATTTCTATTTTTTTTCTGTAAGCAGGTCGCCTCTTTATCTTAAATTTTTTCAGCCAGTATAATATATTTGTATCATTGCAATGGAATTTTTCACCTATTTCTCTAAGTGACAGTCCTTTATTCCAATATAAATCCTCTAATTGCTTTTTAGCAAATTTTAACCCTTTTTTCATTTTTTGTTTTTAATTATTATTTAAATACAGGTTTAGTAATGAAAGACACTTAGAGACCAAGCTTCAATATATTTTTATTATAACAAAAATTCTATAAAAAAGCTATTGCTCACTTCGGTTCCTCTACCGTATCCCCTCGTGCGCCTCGGGAGATAGTTTAGAATTCTATTTTAATGGCTAGAACCGAGCGGAGCCGTGCATTTTGTTAGATATTATGATAAGCTAGATTATCTGTCCTCGGGGGCGGAAAGAGGACGGGAAAATCGGGGCGAAAAGAATAAATAATTGTGAAGATTATGGAAACAACAATAACCGATATTAATGACACAGAAAAGGAGATAAAAGTTAATCTTCCTTTTGGCGAGTTTGAAAAATTTGTTAAACAGAGCGAAGATAATGCAATCAAGGAAATAGAAGTTAAGGGTTTTAGAAAAGGACAAGCGCCAAGAGAAACAGCTCTTTCTAAGATAGATGGGCAGAAATTGCTCGCAGACGCAGCCGATAAAGCACTAAAAGAGGTTTATCCTAAGATTATAAAAGAAAATAATTTAGAACCGCTTGGTATGCCTGAAATTCAGGTTTTAAAATTAGCACCTAAAAACGATTTTGAATTTAAGGCAAAAATTGCTGTTTTAGCCAAGATTGATTTGCCTGACTACAAAGAAATTGCTAAGCAAGTTGAGAGAAAAGAGGTCTTTGTTGGAAAAGAGGATATAGAAAATGCTTATAAACAACTTAAAGAGATGAAGGATAAAATACCTGAAGAGCAGATAAAGCAGATTAACTTTGATAATCCAGAAGAACTGAAAAAAATATTGCAAAAAGATTTGAAATTACAAAAAGAAATGATTGAAAAACAGAGAGTAAGAAATGAGATATTAATGAAAATTGTTGAAAAAGCGGATTTTAAAGTGCCAGAGCCATTGATTGAAACAGAGTTTAGAAAAACTATTGAGAATATTAAGAGCAATATTTCTCAAGCAATGGAAATGACTTTTGAGGATTATTTGAAAAAGATTAATAAGACCGAGCAGGAATTGGAGCAGGACTTAAAAAAAGATATTAAAAATAGAATTAAGAGGGCATTGCTTTTAAAAGAGATTCAAGAAAAAGAAAATATTAAAGCAACGCAAGACGAGATTAAAAAAGAAGTAGATTTATTTAAGGCAAATTTTTCAAAAGACAAATAAAATATATGACTCTTATTCCAACCGTTATTGAAAAAAAGGGCCAAAGAGAGCGAGCTTACGATATTTATTCTCGCCTTTTAGAAGATAGAATTATATTTTTAGCTGGTCCTATTAACGACCAAATGGCTAATTCTATTATTGCCCAAATTTTATTTTTATCCAGCAAAGATCCGAAAAAGGAGATAAAGCTTTATATCAATAGCCCTGGCGGCTCTGTCACTTCTGGACTTGCAATTTATGATACAATGCAGCATATCGCCTCCCCTATTTCTACAGTTTGCATTGGAATGGCTGCCTCTATGGCAGCAGTGCTTTTAGCAGCTGGAGATAAGGGAAAGAGGTTTGCCTTGCCCAATAGCGAGATTCTACTTCACCAGGTAGCAGGCGGAGTGAGCGGAGAGGCGGCTGCAATTGAGATTACTGCGAAGCAGATAATAAAGCTAAGAGATAAAATCAATAAAATTTTAGCAGACCATACTGGGCAAGACCTGGAAAAGGTCACAGGAGATACTGATAGAGATTTTTATCTTTCTGCAATAGATGCTAAGGATTACGGAATTGTTGATACAGTTATTCAATCAAAAAAAGAGGTTCAAAAATAGTAAAACATCTAAAATCCTTTACTTTTAGCTAAAGTTTGCTAAAGTTAAATATAGTTTAAGTAATTAAGATTGGAATTCAGTTAATTTCATCAATTATGATTTGGCAGTTTTCCAAAAAGAAATATGATTACCCAATTTGCCTATTTGATTATAGGTGTTATAGGGGTTGGATTGGGTTCAATCTTGGGCTATTTTGCCAGGCAGTCATTTGCGAAAAAACAGATTGGAACTTTAGAGGAAAGAATTGAGAAAAGGGTTGGACAAGCGAAACAAGAGTCAGAAAGTTTAGTTGCTAGCGCAAGACAGAATGCTTCACAAATATTGGAAAAAGCAAGACAGGAAGAAAGGGAAAGAACAGCAGAGGTGTTGAAGACAGAAAAGCTTCTCCTGAAAAAAGAATCAGGCCTACAGCAAGGATTAAGCGATTTAGAAGCAGAGCGCAAGGAGATTTTTAAGAAAGCAGATGAAATAAAGGATTTAAAGGAAAATCTCAACCAACTTATAAGGCAGGAAATTGACAAGCTGGAAAAGATTGCAGGGTTAGGCAAAGAACAAGCAAAGGAAGTATTACTTGAAAAGGTGGAAAAAGATTGCGAGAAAGATATTTTTGAGAAAATGATAAAATTAGAACAGCAAGGACAGGATAAAATAGATGATAAAGCAAAAGAAATGATTGCTTTAGCAATCCAGAGGTATGCTTTGCCTCAAGCTCAAGATACAACCACGACAACCGTGACATTGCCCTCTGACAAAATAAAGGGAAGAATTATTGGAAAAGAGGGGCGCAATATTAAGGCCTTTGAAAAGGCCACTGGAGTAGAGGTTTTAGTTGACGAGACGCCAGAAGTTATCACTATTTCTAGTTTTAATCCTTTTAGAAGGTATGTGGCGCAGACATCAATGGAAAGATTGATAGAAGATGGTCGCATTCAACCGGCTAGGATTGAGGAAATAGTGAAAAAAATGGAAGAAGAAGCCATAGAAAAGGCCAAAAAAGCTGGAGAAACCGCAGTTTATGAAACAGGAGTTCTTGATTTACCGCCCAGAATGATAGAATTATTAGGCCGACTCCGTTTTAGAACTAGTTTTGGACAGAATGTTTTACTTCATTCAATAGAGGTCTCACTTTTAAGCGGAATGTTGGCTGAAGAAATAGGAGCCAATGTAAAAGTGGCAAAAAAAGCCGGACTTTTACACGATATTGGTAAAGCAGTAGATCATCAGGTTCAGGGCTCTCATGTGGATATTGGAATTAAGATTTTAGAAAAATTTGCTGTTGAGCAGGAGATAGTTGAAGCCATGAAGTCGCATCACGAGGAATATCCTTATTCCACACTTGAATCTAGAATCGTCCAAACCGCTGATCAAATATCAGGAGCAAGACCAGGCGCTAGAAAAGATACTTTAGAAAATTATTTGAAGCGATTAGAGGACTTAGAGAATGTAGCAACTTCTTTTGAAGGAGTACAGAAAGCATATGCTATTCAAGCAGGAAGGGAATTGAGGGTTTTCGTGAGTCCAGAAGAGGTAGATGATATTACAGCTCATAAATTAGCTAAAGAAATTTCTAAGAGAGTTGCTGAAGAGTTAAACTATCCTGGAGAAATAAAAGTTATTGTCATAAGGGAGAAAAGAGTGATAGAATATGCTAGATAACTTAATTTAGAAAAAATTAAAGGTCGAGAAAAAATAATTACTATCAAAAATTATGACAAAACAAGATCTTGTTGAAGTTATTGCCCAGAAGACAGGCCTTTCAAAGGCAGCTGCTGGTGAGTCCTTAAATGTTACTTTAGATGAAATTGGAAAGGCGTTGTCAAAAGGCCAGGAAGTAGTGCTTACTGGTTTCGGAAAATTTTTAGTTTCCAAGAGGAAAGCTAGAGTTGGCAGAAACCCACAGACAGGCGCTTCTCTTAAAATTCCTGCTACCACTGTTCCTAGATTTAAAGCAGGAAAGGCATTAAAGGATATGGTTAAGTAAATCAATCTTTTTTTACAACCCAAAAACCACCCGGAAGGGTGGTTTTTGGTTGAAACTTATATTTTATGAGCTGTGCGATGAAGTACCTTAGAGCTTATTTTAGAGATAATTCTAACTATTCTTATATTCTCTCTAATGAATTTTTAAAATTTCTTTTGTAATCTTTAAAACTTCTTGTCTGAAAAATTTTTTAACAGAATGCCAATCAGCATCAAACAATATTCTAGGCAAAGGGTCGTTATCAGCATCGTCAAAATAAACTAAACTTTTGAGAATATGATGATAATTATGAGCTATTGATGGATATTGCTCTTTTAAGGACAAAATTAATTCTTTCAATGGAGCAATATTCAAACAGCACCAATATAAGTCAAAGAAATCTCTTTTCTTGCCCCGTTGACTAATAGTAATAATTTTCATTAAAGCGATTTCTTTAGATTGCAGAACTTTTATATTGTTAAGTTTAAGCAAAGGCAATTTTGGGATAAAAAAAGGATAAACAATAAAACTTACTTTGGCCTTATAAATTTCACCATAAATAGTTCCTTGTTCGCTCACAGTAGTTTTCCATTCTTTAGGAAATTTAAGCAAAAGCATATTATTGTTGATATTTTTCTTTAAAGTAAAGAAATCTAAGTCAACTGAACTTCGATGACCTGCTTGAAGAGCAAGCCCTGTTCCTCCAGCCAAATACCATTCTGAATTTTTAAGCCATTTTTGATTCTTAAAAAATTCAAGAGCTTTTTGAGTTTCTTTTGGCAAGACATTGGTCTGCCAATTTATTTGTTGTTTAGAATTAGATTCCATAAAGACTTTGTTTTAGGACTTAAAGAGCGCGATTGTTTTACTACCTTTTTTAATAAATCAGTATTATAGGTATTGAAGAGCCATTTCACATTTTTATCTGAACCAAATTCTAAAATACGCTCAATTATGTATTGAGAATGCTTTTTTTTATCTATTGTTTTAGGATCAATATCCCAGAAAAGTGTTTGATTAAACTTCATTACCATTATTTTGTCATAAAAGTCATAAAATCGCAATCTGCAATTCGGAGCGGGTGAAGGGAATCGAACCCTCGTAGTCTGGTTGGAAACCAGAAGCTCTACCATTAAGCTACACCCGCACCTCGCCCGCTTGTAGTGGGCTTTAGTATAAATATTTCGGGGCACCCAGACTCGAACTGGGATTAAATCTTCCCAAAAGACTCGTGCTGCCATTGCACTGAAACCAGAAGCTCTACCATTAAGCTACACCCGCACCTCGCCCGCTTGTAGTGGGCTTCAATATAAACTTTCGGGGCACCCAGACTCGAACTGGGATTAAATCTTCCCAAAAGACTCGTGCTGCCATTGCACTATGCCCCGACGAAAATGCACTATCTCCCGTAAAAACTTCTGTGCTCATATCCCGATTGCCTTGCAATCGAGGATCCTCGATCCTCGACTAAAGTCGGGATCGGGACACTATGCCCCACAATAAATCTTATTGTACTGCAAATTTCCTGTTTTGTATAGAGTTTTGCACTTTTCTCTTTTGTTTTACTTGTGTTAAAATTAAAGCAAGTAATTAAAATTTTTATGGCTTTTAATTTATCTCAAATTAATATTTTTGCTCAATGTAGGAAATACAAAATACCGTTGTGGCAGTGCCCTCAATTTCTCTTTACTATTATGGGCTTATTTATAATGGTCGCTAGTGTTGTATTCTATGCAATTGGCGAGAGATATATTTTTGACCCAAGAATGGTTGCATTAGTTGTCATATTAGTAGCAATGATGCTTTTGGTCATTGCTTTTATTATCACTCATAGTTTTGAAAATTTGGCAGAGGCGAATAGGATGAAAACAGAGTTTGTTAATATTGTTTCTCATCAATTGAGAGCTCCTTTAACCAATTTAAGGTGGGCTACTCAATTTTTGCTTTCAAAAGAGTTTCAGGATTCAGATCAAGCAGAGAAGACAGATTATTTTGATATTATAAGGGAAAATGGAAATAGAATGGAAGGGCTCATTGATGACTTGCTTACCATCACAAGATTGAAAGACGGAAAATTAGACAGCAAAAAAGCAAGTTTTGTTTTAGAAGATTTAGTTAAAGAAGTGATTAACGAGCATAAGCACTTTCTTGAAGCAAACAATATGAAGGTTGAATTTTCTTCGCCAGAAGATTTGCCAAATGTCTTCGCCAGTTATCCCTTAACAAAAATTGTTTTAGAAAATCTTATAGGTAATGCTATTCATTACAGCCAAGGATCTAAAAAGATTGAAATAATACTCAAATGCCAAAAAGATAGAGTTGTTTTTACTATTAAGGATAAGGGCATGGGCATTCCCAAAGAAGACCAAAAATATATTTTTGAAAAATTTTTTAGAGCTAGAAATGCTGTTTACGCAGAAGTCAATGGCACTGGTTTAGGGCTTTTTATTGTTAAGCTTATTTTAGACGGTACGAATGGCAAAATTTGGTTCGTTTCACAAGAGGGAAAAGGAAGCATATTTAATTTTTCCCTTCCAGCGAGAAGTTAATAAATAACTAATAGCTGATGATTATTTGTTGATTGTTTTACAATCTTCAATATTTAACAGTTATATTAAAAATTATGAAAAAGATTTTATTTATTGAGGACGAGGCAGCAATACAAAAGACATTGGGCGAGTCGTTGAGAAACAAGGGCTATGATGTTCAGGCAGCGTTAGACGGAGAAGATGGCCTACGCTTAGCAAAAAGCGGAAAACCAGATTTAATTCTTTTAGATCTTATTCTCCCCAAGCTTCATGGTTTAGATGTTTTGGAAAGAATCAGGAAGGACAAAGATATAAAAGAAACTCCAGTAATTATTTTGACCAATCTTGAGAATGTCGGAGAAGTGGAGCGGGCTTTGGAACTTGGAGCTACAACATACCTTGTTAAGGCAAATTATAGTTTAGAAGATGTTGTGGCAAAAGTTAAAAAAGCCATGGGAGACAGATAAAGATTCTTAATTATAGAGCAGATGGAATGGATTGTAGGAATTATAAATATTTATGAACATTGATCCAATAAAACTCAAAAAATTTCTTTTAGACGCTGGCTTTATTTCTGCGCGCCAGTTTAAGGCGTCAGAGAAAAAGGCGAAAAATTCAGAAAAACCAATAGAGGATATTTTGCTTTTGGAAAAATTAATAGCTGAAGACGACTTAGTTCGCTTAAAAGCGTATATTGCCGGCATTCCTTTTATCAATTTAGACAATCTTACAGTTGGGCATGAGGTTTTAGAAATTATTCCCGAAGCAATCGCTTCTTCTCACAATATAGTGGCTTTTAAAAAAGATAAGACCTCGTTGGAAGTAGCTATGCTTGACCCAGAGGACTTACAAACAATAGATTTTATTAAAAGAAAATCAAATCTTAAGATACTCCCCCGCTTGACCACTGAATCAGGCGTTAAGAATCTTTTAGCTCAATATCGCAAGACCTTAAAAGCAGAGTTCAAAGATTTTATTAAAAAAGAGGCAAATGGTATTGAGTCCATTGGAAGCACGGGGAAATCAAAGACCAAGAAGGAATCTTTGGAAAATGTTGCTAAGAAAATTCCAGTGATAAGGATTGTTGATACCTTATTAAAGCATGCGGCAATGGATAGGGCGTCTGATATTCACATTGAGCCGAGTGAAAGAGAGATAGTTGTTCGCTATAGGGTAGATGGTATTTTGCGCGATGCTATGACTTTACCCAAACAGGTTGCTTCTGGCATTGTTGCTAGGATTAAAGTTTTGGCAAATTTGAAATTAGATGAGAATCGTTTGCCACAAGATGGAAGATTTAGATTTAAAAAAGACGAAGAAAAGTTTTCAGTAAGAGTTTCAATTCTTCCTGTAATAGACGGAGAAAAAGTTGTAATGCGGCTTTTAGCAGAAGGAGCAAAAGGTTATGGTTTAGAGGAATTGGGACTTTCTAGCGATGCCCTAGAAGGAGTGATTAGAGCAATAAAACGACCTACAGGTATGATTTTGATTACTGGCCCTACTGGTTCAGGCAAGACAACTACTCTTTATTCTATACTTGAACTTTTAAATACGCCGGAAGTAAATATTTGTACAGTTGAAGATCCAGTTGAATACCATATTCCAAGGGTTAATCAAACGCAAGTTAATCCAAAGATTGGTTTAACTTTTTCTAATGGTTTAAGGTCTCTACTTCGCCAAGATCCAGATATTATTATGGTTGGGGAGATAAGGGATAAAGAAACCGCTTCATTAGCAGTGAACGCCTCATTAACCGGACACTTGGTCTTGTCAACTCTTCATACCAATAGCGCAGCTGGAGCTATCCCACGGTTGATTGATATGAAAGTAGAACCATTTTTAATTGCTTCCACCTTGAATCTAATAATCGCTCAGCGATTAGTCCGACGGTTATGCGACAAAAAAGAAGAGTATGAATTAAAAGATGCTGATATTAAAAATTTGTCTCATTTTTGTTCTCAAGAAAGATTATTAAAAGCATTAAGGCAGGAAAAACTTTTAAAATCAGGCCAAGTTTTAGAAAAAGCAATGTTTTATAAAGCAAAAAAGAGTAAGAGCTCTGTTGACGGATATAAGGGCAGGGTTGGAATTTACGAGGTCTTGCCTATTACAGAGACAATTAAGGGATTGATAACTGAAGAGGTTTTTACTTCTCGGATTGAGGATAGGGCGAAGAAAGATGGAATGAGAACAATGATAGAGGATGGTTTAATAAAAGCAGCGCAGGGCATTACAACGATTGAGGAGGTTTTAAGGGTCACCAGAGAATAAAAATCATTGATCATTAATCATTAAAGAAACGAAAGAAAGAAAAAAATAACTAATCACTGATTCCCCGCCACCGCCCCCGTCCTCCCTACTGGAGAGGGCGGGGGCGGGGAAAAAAGAAAAAATTATTAATGATCAGTTATCAATGATTAATTTATGCCTTTATATAATTTTACTGCCAAAGCATTAAATAAGGAGACAAGAAAAGGAAGAAGACAGGCAGAGAATAGAAAGGTCTTAGCCCAAGAATTGAAACAGGAGGGCTGTTTTTTAATATCAGCCACAATAGAGAGTCGCGCGCCCAAATTTAAAAATTATTTACCCAAAATTAGATATGTTGCGCTTAAAGAAAAACTTTTAGCAACACGAAATCTTCAAGTGATGGTAGCAGCAGGCGTTTCTTTGCCCAGAACACTTGAAATTTTATCAAAACAGACAAAAAGCAAATACTTTAAAGATTGTCTAAAAGAGATGAGAGAAATGATTTTAAAAGGCACTTCTTTTTCTGAAGCAATAACTAAATTTCCCAAAATTTTTCCTGAAATTTATGCCAGTATGGTTAAGGTTGGCGAAAAGACAGGGGAATTGGATAAGGTTTTAGGTATTTTAGCTCAACAACTTGAAAGAAATTATCGCCTTCGTTCCAGTGTAAGGGGTGCGATGATGTATCCTGCAGTTATTCTTTCAGCAATGATTTTAATAGGTATTGTTATGATGATTAAGGTTGTGCCACAGATAAGCAAGACCTTTGATGAATTAGAGATTGAATTACCAGCTATAACAAAGGCGGTTATAGCAATAAGTAATGTCCTTGCTGAAAAATGGTATCTTTTAATTTTAGGTATGATATTTTTATTTTTATTTTCTTATTTTTTCACTAAAAGCAAGAAAGGGAAAAAAGCAATTGATAGAACAGTTTTGAGAATTCCCATCTTGTCTCCTTTAGTAAAAAAAATTAATTCTGCCTACACTGCTTTATCTTTGAGCGCATTGGTTAAAGGAGGGGTGCCAATAATTTTAGCAATTAATATAGCTGCTGATTCTGTGAATAATGTTTTTTATAAGGCTGCGCTCCAAAGTACTGCCAAAAAGGTAGAAAAGGGAGAGAAGATGTCTATAGTAATGGCTGAATATACAGATTTGTACTCTCCTTTATTTATTCAGATGTTGCAAGTTGGAGAAGAGACAGGACAAACTTCAGAAATGCTTGAGAAATTAGCTAGTTTTTTAGAAGAAGATGTTGATAATAGAACAAAAAATTTATCAACCATTATTGAGCCCTTGCTTTTACTTTTAATCGGTGGAGCAGTAGCGTTGTTTGCTGTTTCTTTTGTTCAGCCAATTTATTCTATAATGCAGGGGATCTAGGCGTAGATGTTTGACATCTACGCCTATTGATCAAAGACGCTCCCGTCCTCCCTGCTGGAGAGGGCGGGAGCGGTGTGGGGGACTGATCACTGATCACTGATAATTGATCATTAAAGAAGAAAAAGAAAAAAGAAAAGAAAAAAGAAAAAAATCATATGCATAGGGATTTTAAAAATAGAAATATCAATAAAAGACAAACAGGATTTACGCTAATAGAGGTCTTGATTGCTGTTTTTTTAACAGCAATTGTTTTTTTAGGTATTTTCGGGGGATTTCAATTAGCTATTAAAGTAACTTCTCAAACAAAGATAAAAATTCAGGCAGTTTATGCTGCTAGTCAAAGGATTGAACAAATTAGGGGGCTAAGGTTTGAAGATATTGAAACCAGTCAGGAGGCGGTTGTTTTAAATAATATCTCCTATAATATCCAGACCATAGTTGAAACATATGATGATTGTTTTGATGGCACAATAGAGGGCTTTGACTGTGATGGGAATATTATAGAAGCAGACATGGCTCCAGATGACTATAAAAAAGTAAAAGTGATTGTCTCTTGGCTAGATGCCTGGGGTGGAGAAATTTTTCTAAGCACTATTGTTGCTTCAAAAAGCATGGAAACAGGGGAAGGAAAGGGTGCCTTGAAAATTGTTGTAAGTTCAGGGCTTGGGGAACTGATTGAAATATTTTCTCCAGATCAATTATCACCTTGTCCAGAATCTGCTATTCAAATTATTAATAATGACTTGAACACTGACCAATGTTATGGCACAAGCATAAAAACCCCAGGCATTCGCATCTTAACTCTTGATACTTCTGTTCTGCCTGATGATTACAAAATTATTGTGCAAAAACAGGGATATAGTAGGGCAGAGACATTTAAATCAGGTGATGTTTATAATTCTCAAATAATTGCTACGCCTTTTCGGAAGAATCCTACAATTAGCCAAGGCGCTCTTTATCCCCTAACATTAACCATTGATGAATTGAGCGGGCTTAATATCCGCACCGTAGCTTCTGGCAGTGGGGACAGGTTTTTTGACGGATTTTTTGATGATTCAAAAATTGAAGAAATTGAGCGCTTAAAACGAATGGAAAGGTCAGTCATTTTAGCCACCACATCCCCTCTTGTTTATGAGCAAAATGGTTATTTGCTCTCAACCGAGAAAAGCCCTTCTTTTATTATTCAATGGGATAGATTTAGTTTTTCTGATTTTGAAGAGCTTGAAACAGACATAAAATATCAGATTTTTTATGCTACAAGCAGTGAATGGTTCTTAGTTCCGAACATTGATTTGCCTGGCAATAGTTTAGGATTTGATTCTTCTCCAGTTGACTTATCTTCTCTTCTAATAAGCGAATATTCAAAATTAAGAGTTAAGGGAAATTTTTCTACAAGCGACTTATCTAAAACTCCTGTGCTTTATGAGTGGCAGATTTCTTATAAAAATAGTCAAGACACAACTATATCCAGCGTAAATTTTGATATCAGGGGAGAAGAAATAGTAGGAACTAACGCAAGCGAAGATCCAATTTATAAATACTCGGAAAATTATTTAACTAGCGATAGCGGAGAAAAATTATTGTCTGCGATTGACCCAGATAATTATTATCTTTCTGGATTTAGCCGTTTTGGACAGGAATTGGATTTAAATACTGAATTAATTGAAATGCCTGTAAGAGTGGCGCCAGGCGAAGCAACAACAAGTTTAATTTATTTGGAAAGCGGAGATTCTTTGTTTGTTAAAGTAAAAGATGCTGAAACAGATAGTTTGATATCAGGAGCTGAGCTGGAATTGAGTTCAAATAGTTTGGGCTATAATGAATTTCAGACCACGAATCTTTTGGGAGACGGCTTATTTCTGCTTTTACAAGGAGCTGGAGATTATCGTTTAGAAGTTAGAGCAGAGAATTATCAGGAACAAGGATATGATTTAGAAATTTGGTTGTCAGAAAACCAATATATCAATCTTGAAAGGATTGAATAAATATGATTAAGAGACATAAGAACAAAGGGATTACTTTATTAGAGACATTAATAGCTATTGCTATTTTTGGGATTATTACTGTCGCGCTTTTTAGCGCCATATCGCACATATATAGGACTTACCATTTTACCTGGCAAGCTGCTGAATCAATAGCAGAAGCTAGAAGAGGGATAAAGGTGATATTAAGAGAAGTAAGGGCAGCTAACATCGGAGAAGATGGTTCTTTTGTAATTGAGAAGGCCTCAGCAACAGAATTTATTTTTTATAGTGATATTGATAGAGACGGGGAAACAGAAAGAGTGCGATATTTTTTAGGCACTAGCTCCAGCGGAGAACAGAATCAGGAGTGTGCAAGTTTTTCAAGGGGTGGCTCTTGTTCTGTTAATTTTTCTGATTTTTTAACTGGCGAGGCAGAACAAGTTCAAGTTCAAGTTGGAGTAGAAGGAGATTTGGGCTGGCCTAGTTTAGAAATCGTGGATGTTTTTGTTGACGGGACTAAAATGGATACAATGTGTCTTAATGAGGGCGAATGCAGCGATTGTCCTGGGGAATGGCAGGATATAACTATTTTTGATGTGTCTGAATATGCAAATGATAATTATTTAACCTTTATTGCTGATTCTTCTTATTCCGTAGATCCTATATGCGATTGGCAGGAAGGGAATCATTCTATTAAAGTAAAGTTTGATTTAACATGGATAGAAGAAGGGCCGGGACAGGATAGAGATTTTAAAAAAGGAGTTATCCAACCACAGGGCAACAATCCAGTGGAATATCCGAGCGAGCAGGAGGAAATAGTGGTCATTTCCCATTATGTTGAAAATGTTGCAGCAGGTCTTCAGGATTATATTTTCCAATATTTTGATAAAGACGGTCAATTGATTGAAAATCCTGTTCAAAGAATTGAACAAACCCAACTAATGGAAATTTCTTTATTAATAAATGTAGACCCAAGCAAGTCGCCAGAGTATTATCGTTTACAAACTAGTGTTCAATTGAGAAATTTAAAAAAAGAGGAATAATTTCGCAACGAGGACGGGCCTCGTTGCAAAATCTACTAGTAAAAAGTTATGTTTCACAACAAAGAAAATGGCTTTATCATCACATATATCCTGGTTTTCGCTGTTATCTTTGCGATTCTTTTAACTGCTTTGCTTGGCTTTATACTTTCACAAATGAGAATTTCAAAATATGAAGTAGCCAGTGAACAGGCGCTGTATATTGCAGAGGCAGGACTTAATAGGTATCGTTGGTATTTAATTCACCAAAGCCAAGGGCTTTTAGCAGGCGATGAGCTTGGTTGTCCGTTGTCTGATTGTTCTGAATGTGAAGAATGCGAGTATGAATTTGATTTGCCTGGAGTAGGAGTTATTGGGGGATATACTCTGGCTGTAGAAGAGGTAAGGCCATGTGGTATTACTACTGCTGTAACAGTAACAGCAGAGGCATGGACTAATGATTTTCCTAATTCTAAAAGAAAGGTGAAGTTAAGATATATAAAACCATCAGTAGCTGATTATTCATATATATTAAACTATAATGTTTGGGCTGGTTCTGATAGAGTGATTACCGGACCATACCATTCCAATGGCGGAATTAGGATGGATGGAGAGAATAATTCTTTAGTCAGCTCTGAGCAGAGTGAATGGATTTGCACTAGTTCTTACGGATGCTCTCCTTGCCCGAGTGAATGTAATTATATTTCGGGTAGGGGCTGTGTTTGCCCGGGAGTTTTTACCACTGCCAATGGTCAAGAGGACCTTTTTGTAGTTAACGCAAACCATTTTGATTTTGAAGGAATAACAGTGAATTTAAATCAAATTAAGGGATTTACTAAAGATGAAGACAAGGGCTTGTATCTCCCCCCTTCTGGAAAATTAGGTTATCATGTTATGCTTAATAGTAGACAGTTGATTGTGAGGAAAATTTTAGCATTAAGTAGAGTGTGGGCATACAATGAAGAACTGGGTAATTTTTGGGAATATTCAATTATTAGCCAAGAAAGCGCACCTGAATATTATGCCATTGATGATTGCGGATTAGCGTTTATAGAAGACAATGTTTGGATTGAGGGAGGGTTGGCAGGCAAGCTCACGCTTGTTTCAGCAGACCTTATTAATGAAGAAATAGAAACTAATGTTTGGCTCAAAGGTGATATTGAATATCTCAATGGGCTTGGCACAGATGGTTTAGTTTTGGTTGGCCAGCACAATGTTTTGATTACTCCGGACTCGCCTAATTATATGGATTTGTATGGGGTTTTTATTGCTCAAAATGGGCATTTTGGCAGGAATCATTATTCGCCTTGGCAGTATCCTCAATATGCTAAGAAAGAAGAGCTTGCTATTTATGGTTCAATAGTTAGCAACGGAAGAGTTGGCACCCAATGGACATCGGGCGGCTCATGGGTGTCAGGATATGGAGTGAGGAAGAATATTTATGATTCTAAGTTAAGCATTGATCCGCCGCCATTTTTACCATGCTTAACCGAAGAGTTTGGCTTTAGAGAGTGGCACGAGGTCCAGTAAAAGAAATCATTGATTATTTATCATTAATCATTAAAGAAAAGAAAAAGCCCCGCCCCCGCCCTCTCCAGCAGGGAGGACGTGGGCGGTGAAATCAATAATCAGTTATCAATGATCAGTGATCAATAACTATTTATGTTTGATATATTAAATCTTAATCCCGGAAGTTTTGGTCTAGATATTTCAGACCGAACTTTAAAATTAGTCCAAATAAAAGAGGGCAAACAAGGCCTTAATATTTCTGCCTTAAATCAGGTGAGTATGCCTTCAGGAATTATACGCAGAGGCGAAATTAAGGATATAGAAAAGCTTTCTCTATATATTAAAAAAATAGTATCCAAAACAAGTAAACTTACTAGCAGATATGTTGTTGCCTCTTTGCCAGAAGAAAAATCTTTTTTGCACGCGATTCAAATGCCGAAAATGTCAGACATAGATTTAAAAAAAGCAGTTCGTTTTGAAGCAGAGAATTATATTCCGTTTTCATTAGATAAGGTTTATCTTGATTCTGAAATTATCACATACCCGAAGCCAAAGGGTGACTCTGTAGAAGTTTTAATAACTGCTATGTTAAAAAAGATAGTTGACCCGTATATTAAAGCCATTAAAAAAGCAGGGCTAATTCCTTTAGCCATGGAAACAGAATCTAACGCCGCAGCAAGGGCATTAATAAAAGATGGGATAGCAGAAGAGCAAGTTTATCTAATTGATTTCGGAGCTACTTCTACAAGTTTTAGCGTGTATTATGGAAATTGTTTGCGATTTGCTTCTTTTATTCCTGTTTCTTCCGAAGATTTTACTTTAGCAATTGCTAAAGCAATAGGAAAAGACAGGGAAGAGGCAGAGGTATTAAAAAAACTTCATGGACTAAAAAATAAAGGCATAACAGGCAAAAGGGTTGCAAAAGCCATTGGGCCATGCGTTGACGAATTAGCAGCTGAAATTAAGAAACACATAGAATACTACGAGAGTCGTCCTAAAAGCAATGGCTTAAAGGAAAGAAAAGAGAAAATAAACAAGCTTTTGTTTTACGGTGGCGGGGCAGAATTAAATTATTTATCAGAGGCATTGTCAAAAGAATTAAAATTAGAAATAGAAAAAGCAAATTCTATAATTAATCTTTCAAAAGAGTCAAAGAATATTTTTTCAAAGCGTAAACACAAGCCATTTGCTTTTACAGTAGCAATTGGTCTGGCATTAAGAGAGTTTTATGATTAATTTATTGTCTTTAAAAGAAAAAAAAGAGAGAAAACAGGAGCAAGACCTTAAAGTTATTTTTATAATAGGAGTTTTTATTTTAAGTGCCTTAATAGTTGCGGGATTGTCTTTTTTATCAATTGATTTTTATCTTGCTAATCAGGTTGAATATCAGAAGGCATTGACAGAATCACGCATTTCCGAAACTAATCGCATTAAGTTATTGGATGAAAAAATATCTAAAATTGATAATATTTTATTTGAATTTAATGATTTTTATAATGAACAATTTACGATCTCAACTTTTTTATATGAATTAAGCGATTTACTTTTGCCTGGCATTTCGCTTGATTTTTTTTCGTATAATGAGAAAGGCAATAAAATAATGATTACTGGCACTGCTTCAGATGTAGAAGAGGCAGACGAGTTTAGAAACGCGCTAAGAGAACAGGAAGGGCTGAATAATATTATTTTTACTCTGCCTGATTGGCTTCAAACAGGAAAAATTAATTTTAGAGTTGAGTTTGAATTAGAAAAATGAGCCATTCCAAAAAAATCTATTTTTGCATCAGTATTCTAATAATCATTTTAGTTTGTTTTATTATTTTTTTAATCCAGCCGATAATGAGAGGGATTATGAGCAAATCAGCAGAGCTTGAGGAAATAAGACATAAGTTGTCCTCAATTGATTTATTGATTGAGAGTTTTGCGCAATTTGACAATGGTTATAATTATTACGAAGAATACTTGGAAAAAATGAAGGATATCTTGACTAGTGAATCATCTATTGACCCGGAAATACCAATAAATTTTATTAGCTTTTTTAAACAACAAGCAGATGACTTAGAGCTTGTTTTAGGAATTGTTCCAATAGCAACAAAAGAAATAGACGATTTTTGGAAATTTTTGGATTTCAGAATTGAGGGAATGGGAGAATACAAAAATTTTAAGCAGTTTTTAGAAAAACTTGAATTCGGGCATTGGTTTGCTGAAGTTAAAAGTTTAAACATTAGAAAAGAGGAGGTCTTAAAATATGGCGAAGGAGAAGAAGATTTAAAAGATATGAATATAATTGAATTTGATTTAATAATTAGAATTTATGCTCAAGAAAAAGATTGACAAACAGCTTATAGCGAATATGTTTAATTCTTTTTTCTGGTTTTTGGCAGAAAGAGCGTTTTTGAGTTTGATTATTTTATGTTTGATTATTTTTTTCGTAGCTGGAATGGTATTTTATTTTTACGCTTACTTGCCAACAATCAGCGAGCCAAAAGCAGAAATTAGAACAATTAGCGTTAATGAAACAGTTTATAAGCAATTTATATCAAATTATTCGCAAAGAAAAGAAAAACTTTATACCATAGGATTAGAGGACTCAAAAGATTTGTTTTACCGGGATTAACTTAGGCGCACTAATTTCCATCCAAGCCCTAAAAGCTTGATTTATTTTAGATTTTGGTTATAATATCTTTGTTTGCCCCCGTAGTTAAACGGATATAATTCTAGCCTTCTAAGCTTGAGTCGGAGGTTCGATTCCTCCCGGGGGCATTTGGTGGCTATGGTGTAATGGCAGCACAGAAACTTGTGGAGTTTCCAGAGGCGGTTCAAGTCCGCTTAGCCACCCAAAACCACAAAAGCCCGCAAGTGCGGGCTTTTGGGTAGAGCTATTGACAAGTATTTTGAAAATTGATAAAGTAAGAATGTAAGAAAGTATTACTTAATTTAAAAACATGACTACAATAGTTAAAGCCACAACTAAGGGGCAAATTACCTTGCCGGTTCACTGGAGAAGGAGTTTTTCCACTAATCGCTTTATTATTAAAGAGAGAGGGGAAAAACTAGAGATCACTCCTTTTGATATTGAAAAAATAGAGAAACAAAATGAATATACTGTGTTTGATGCTATCCGCGATAACAAAGGTAGAGGCATTAAGGCCAAAGACCTGGCGAAGATATTAAAAACGACTATTTAATTTTTCTATGGATAAAATAGAAAAATTGTTAAGAAAGATTAGCAAACAGGATAGACAAAGATTATTAGAATTGATAGAAAAGCTAATTCATCGCGAGACAAAAGGATTGAATATTGCAAAGATAAAAACTACTGATTTTTATCGTTTGAGAGCCGGTCGTTTCAGAATTATATTTCATTATAATCAGACCGAAATTATTGTTGATAGCATTAAACAAAGAGATAAAAAAACTTACAAACAGTTATAACGCTTTTTTAAAAATAATCCAAAAGCCCGCGAACGCGGGCTTTTGGAATAAATCTTGTTTTTTGGTCTTAAAGATGATATTCTTATTGAAATCGCCCTCGTAGTTCAATGGATAAAGAAATTCCGCACCTTGATAATACAATATTTGCTACTGTTTTAATGGAACAAACATTGTGCACGATATAGGCAATTGATATTTCTATTGAACATGTTAAAATAAAAGCATGAGGATCCATTCAATAGAAAAAATTGAAGAGTTAAAAAGATTAAGGAGAAAAGGCCTTAGCATTAATGAGCTAGTGGTGGGGTTATCTATTCCTAAAACTACGGTATGGCACTATATCCGTGATGTTAAGGTTCCGCCTAAATATGTTGCGATATTGAGGGCGAGACAGGGAGGTAGTGCAGAACGCAAACAGAAGAATTTAGAGAGAGCAAGAAAACGAGCCCAAGAATTGTTGCAGGGTCCCAACAGGGATTTATCAATCGTGATAGCTATGCTTTATTGGGCAGAAGGAAGCAAAAAAGGATGCCGATTTATTAATTCTGATGGGAGAATGATAAAATCTTATTTGACTATATTAAGAAATGTATTTGATATTCCGGAGGAGTTCATAAAGCCGACAATGAGAATATATTCTGGGATGGATAGAAAAGAGTGTTTAAATTATTGGTCTCGTATTACAAAAATATCAAAACATAAATTTATCATTCGATTCAATGACGGAGGCACTAGGGGAAGAACTAGATATGGGATGTGCAGGATAAGGATTAAAAAAGGAGGCGACATTTCAAAACTAATAGATTCATTAATAGAACAGGTCTCTCAAGAGATAATTAGGAAAGCATAATCAAGAACATTTATATTTGTGCGCCCTCGTAGCTCAACGGATTAGAGCAGGACTCTCCTAAGGTCAAGATTGCAGGTTCGAATCCTGCCGAGGGCACATTATGGCAAGTTAATGAACGAAGTGAATTTATTTATTCTTATATCCTAAGTGAAGCGAAGGACAAAAATTCCGATGTTGTCCTTCGGGCTAAAGCCCCCAGGACGCTAATGTTTCTATCAAAATCAAAGATTTTGAGAAACATTGCGGGCCCGTAGCTCAGTTGGCCAGAGCATCCGCATGGCATGCGGAAAGTCACCGGTTCGACTCCGGTCGGGTCCACACAAAATACTGACAGGAATTTTAACCCTACTAAAATTTAATAGAAGCTAATTTTAACCCTGCTAAAATTTATGGATATATACATCCAAAGAGAGTTAGAAAAGGAAATAAAGCCATTTATCAAAAGAAAAGAGGTTTTAGGTTTAGTTGGGGCTAGGCAAGTTGGCAAAACTACTTTTTACAGAAAATAGTTAATGAGCTACAACGCTATGCCCGCCTGCAACGCTTTGCGTAGCAACGCGGGCAGACAAGTGATTCCCGTGGAGTCCACAATTAAAATAATTTTATGCAAAGCAAAACTCAACAAATAGAGGACTTATTAAACAAAGGCGTTGAAAAAATTATTGATGAAAAGCATTTTAAAGATGCTTTGATTTCAGGCAAGAAATTAAGAATAAAGCATGGCATTGACCCGACAGGAGATAAAATTCATCTTGGCAGAGCTAGCCAACTTTGGAAACTAAAAGATTTTCAGGACTTAGGGCATAGAATAGTTTTAGTAATCGGTGATTTTACTGCTCAAATAGGCGACCCATCTGATAAGCCAGATGGCAGAAAGGGATTAACTGAAAAAGAGATTAAAAAGAATATGGCATCATATATTAAGCAATTTGATAAGATTTTAGATATTAAGAAAACAGAAATAAGATACAATAGTGAATGGTTTAAGAAAATTGGTTTGGATGAATTTTTGAGCATTGCTAAAATATTCTCTGTCCAGCAAATGGTTCATAGAAGGAATTTCAATGAGCGATGGAAAAAAGAACAATCAATTACTTTACAGGAAATTTATTATCCACTGCTTCAGGGTTATGATTCAGTAGCTCTTAAGGCGGATGCAGAGCTCGGTGGATATGACCAGCTTTTTAATTTAAAGACAGGAAGAGATATCCAAAAGCATTATGGTCAGAAACCGCAGGATATTATGGCTCTGCGGATGTTGTCTGGGCTTGATGGAAGGAAAATGTCTACTTCTTGGGGCAATGTAGTTAATATCAGCGATGAGCCAAAAGATATGTTTGGAAAAATAATGTCAATGAAAGACGAAATGATGGAAGAATATTTTGAGATTTGCGCTCGGCTAAGCGAAAAAGAACTTCAAGAAGTTAAAAAGAAGTTAAAAGATAAAAAATATAATCCAAAGGACTTGAAAGAAGAACTGGCATTAAAAATTGTTTCTCTTTATTGGGGAGAAAAAAAAGCAGAAAAAGCTAAGCAGGAATTTGAAAAAGTTTTTAAAGACAAGGGGCTGCCAAGCGACATAAGAGTATTTTTCGCGCCAAAAAAAGAATATCCTATATTAGAGCTTTTGTTTCATCTTGACTTGGCTAAATCAAAAGGCGAGGCAAAAAGATTAATACAACAGGGCGGGGCAAGGATTGACAGCAAAAAGATAACTGATTTTAACAAAATTATAAAAGTAGAAGAAGGGTTGGTTATTCAGGCAGGTAAAAGAAATTTTGCTCGGCTAACGCTAAAAGATGGCAGAGAAGAATAAGAAAATAGCTGTTATCGGAGCAAGTATTATTGGGCTTTATGCTGCTTTGAAGCTTCAGAAAAAAGGATTTGATGTGAGTGTGTTTGAAAAAAATGATAGAGTTGGGGGGAAATTATGTAGCGCTTTAATTTCAAAAAGAATTGAACAAGGTCTGACTATTCCACAAGGATTGCATGAAAGAGAAGTAAATAACATTTTAGTTCATTTTCCTAAGCAAGACATAAGAGTTTCTGTTAATCCGAGTTTTTTACAATTTGAAAGAAGAAAATTAGATGAATATATTTTTAATTTAGCAAAAGAGCAAGGAGTAAAATTCTTTTTTAATACAGAAATTAAAGAAATTCCTCAAGGATTTTTTAAGGTTATAGCTTGTGACGGCAGTTTATCAGAATTAAGGAAATTGACTTCAAAAGATAGCCCAAGTTTTCGTTTAGGCATTCAGTATTTTGTAGAGAGGAGGGGCCAAGAAGAACAGATTGAAATTTGGCCTAAAGTATTTTCAAATAATGAATATGGTTTTTTATGGAAAATTCCTGGAAAAGAATTTATTGAATATGGTGGCATTGGGCAAGCAGGCAATGTTTTAGAAGAGCTTATAAATCTTTTAGATAGGAATAATATAGTTTTTGACAGAAGCAAAATAAAGTCAGCATTAATTCCTCAAGGACTTTGTTTTTCCAAAGATAATAATGTATTTTTGTTAGGTGATTCTGCTGGAATGACAAAGCCAACTACTGGTGGAGGAGTAATCTGGGGAATGACAGCAACAAACATTTTGATTAATAATTTTTCCGATTTCAAAAGAGCAGAAAAAAAGATTAAAAGATTTTTTAAGCCAAAAATATTAAAAGGAAAATTAGAAGTAAAAGCAGGTTATTTTATAGGAGAAAAGTTGTCATTATTATTGCCTAAGAATTTCTCAATAGATGCGGACTTGTTTTAATATTAATAATTAATTAATAAGTAATAAAGAATTATGAACAAAGCTTATAACGAAGAGTTTTCTATTAATAGAGCCCTTTTTAATATTTCGATATTCGTGACTATCTTAGCCATAGGCATGATGCTCACTGAATTTTTTACCAGAGGCGCTTTTCCTGCCACAAAGATAGGGGTCTTTTATATCGGGGTCTTGTTGATTTATTCTTTCCACAAAGAGGCATTGCGATGGATAAGCAAAGCAGCTGATAAGCAAATCATTCGCAGAGGTGAATATTTTGTTTATTTTTGGATAATAGCGACTGCCATTCTTTATCTTATCAATTTTTTGAGCAAAGATTATTTTATAATAGGCGATAAAGGGCAAGGGCTTACTTCTTTGTCGGAAATTACCTTTACTACACTTGAAGTTTGCGCTGTGTTTATTTTTGCTAGAATTTTCAAAATAGTTTTCAATTTACTTTACGAAAAAAGGAAATAAGGGAAGATACGGAGAGGTACCGAAGTTTGGTTATAACGGCACGGTTTCGAAAACCGATGGCTCTTAATCAGGGCGCGTGGGTTCAAATCCCACCCTCTCCGCTTTTATGGATACACAAGATACAAAAATTTATTATTCTGTTGTAGTCCCTGTTTTCAACGAACAAGAAGTTATTGAAGAGTTTTATAAACGCCTGGCTTCTGTTATGGCAAAGCTGGGAGAATATGAAATTATATTTGTGAACGATGGCAGCAAAGATAGATCTCTTCAGATTATAAAGCAGTTGCAAAATGAGAACAGCAGAATTAAGATTTTGGATTTTTCCAGGAATTTTGGGCACCAGGTAGCTATCACTGCAGGAATGGATTACTCAAAAGGCAGAGCAGTTATTATCATTGATGCTGACTTGCAAGACCCTCCGGAAGTTATTCCGGATTTTATTGATAAATGGAAACAGGGTTATGAAATAATTTACGGTGTCAGAAAGGAAAGGCAAGGAGAGTCCATATTTAAAAAATTAAGCGCTAAAATCTTTTATAGAATCTTAAAAACAATGACAAGCGTTGATATTCCCGTTGACGCAGGTGATTTTAGATTGATAGACAGAAAAGTAGCTGATGTTTTCAAAAATGAGATAAGAGAGAGGAATCGTTATATTAGGGGGCTTACAAGTTGGGTAGGATTTAGGCAAATAGGGGTTTTATATGATCGCGAAAAAAGATTTGCAGGAAAAACTAAATATCCTCTTAGGAAAATGATAAAGTTAGCACTTGATGGCATTATTTCTTTTTCAACTGTGCCGTTGAAGCTTGTTAGTTATTTTGGCTTTCTAACAGCAGGAGGAAGCTTTTTGTATGCAATTTATGCTTTAGTTATGAGAATATTTACTAACAAAACAATGCCTGGCTGGACTTCGTTAGTATTAGCGATAGTTTTCTTGGGTGGCATCCAGCTGTTATCTTTGGGTGTTATTGGGGAGTATATAAGCCGCATTAACGATGAGTCTAAAAAGCGTCCACTTTATATAATAAAAAGGTTTTTAAAAGCCGATGATAAAGATTAAATCATATGGATTTTGATGAGTTTGCCCAGGATTATCAAAAGATACATAGCAAGAATATTCGTCTTTCAGGAGAAACCCCTGATTATTTTCATAGATATAAGCTAAATTTGGTTAAGAATTTTTATTGTAGAAACAAATTGAAAGAGCCAAAAAAGATTTTAGATTTTGGATGTGGAATAGGGAAGATAGAGCAACACATATTGTCATATTTTCCAAACTCTAAAGTAATTGGTATTGACTCCTCTACTGAATCAATAGACCGAGCGAAATCTTTTTTTAAAAAAGAAAATTTCTCTTTTTATATATCTGATGGTAGCCCTCTGCCCTTCGCTAATTCTTCGTTTGATGCAGTCGTTTTATTTTGTGTTTTACATCATATTGCGGCGGAAGATAGGCATGATATAATGCAGGAAATTAGAAGAGTGCTTAGCCAACGAGGTTATTTATTTTTAGTTGAACACAACCCCATAAATCCTCTTACAAAGCATATTGTAAAGAATTGCCCATTTGATAAAGATGCTCAGCTTATAAGAGAAAAAGATTGTAGTAGGTTTTTAGAAAAATTAGGTTTTTCTATGATAAAGTCAGACTATATTGTGTTCTTTCCGAGTTTTCTAAAGGTTTTTAGACCATTAGAAAAATATCTTAAGTTTCTGCCTTTTGGAGCCCAATATTTTATAGTGGCCAAGAAAGATTAATTCAATGAAAAAAAGGGATAATAAAATTCCATGTTTGATACTTACACTGAATATTTTAGTATATTTAGCTATTTTTTTTATAAGGATAAGATTTGGCCCTTATCGGACTATTGATGTCCAGATATTCGAGAATGTGTTTATTAGCCTTTTTTTTATAGCCATTCTTTTATTTCTTTATTTTTGGGGATACAGAAAGATAAAAGAATTTTCCCCACGCTTGATAGTAATAGGTTATCTAATCTTTGTATGCATTCTTATAATAACTCCCTTGTTGTCTTCTCTGGATATGTATATGTATGCCATGAGGGGGAGGATAGTTTCTGTTTATGGAGAGAATCCTTATTTAAGGCCAGCGGCAGATTTTTCAGAAGATTCTTTTTTTGGCTATATTTGCGAGATATGGGCAGGGCTAACTCAAAATTACGGGGCCCTGTGGACTATTTTTTCTTCTTTAATTACTAAATTGGGTCAAAAAAGCGTTGATTTAACATTCTCACTTTACAAAACGCTGGCCCTTATAGGAAACAGCATTGTCCTTGTTTTGTTGTATTTAATAACAAAATTAAAATCATTTGATGAATTAAAGACAAAAAAAATTCTTTTTTTGTATGCGTGGAGCCCGGTATTTCTTATTGAGTTTATTAACAATGCCCATAATGATGTCTGGATGATTGTTTTTGGTTTATTAGCGCTATATCTTTATTATAAAAAGAAGGACTTAATGGTTATTCCGTGCTTGGTGTTGGCTGGTTTAGTAAAGTATGTATATTGGATTTTGATTCCTATATTTTTGATTTTTTTCTTGAGAGAAAAGAGACTAAATGTTAAAAAATTCTTTTATTCTTTTTTAATTTCTTTAGTGCTTCTTATTGCGATATGCCTTCCGTTTTTTTATAGTTTTAGAAGTCTGCAGGGCTTAATCTGGCAGGCCGGGATGAACCTTGAAGCCAGTCATCTTTTTAGCCCCTTTTTACTCGGGGTATTATCCTTGGGCAATTTAATCGGTTTTTCTTCAATAAGCCTGTTTTTTTCTATAATCCTATCGGCAGGAAGGCTTCTTTTTGCTTTCGCATACTTAGTGAATCTATTTCTAAAGCAAAATATTGTAAAAGCCATATCAATTTGTTTGATGTTGTTTGTTTTGTTGGTTCCAAGCACAGCTTTCCCTTGGTACGCAACATGGTTCTTGCCCTTCTTGATATTGGGCCTTAATGTGAGGGGTGTTGCTTTTTGGACATGCGCTATAATGGTTGCGTATCCATTGCTGTACTCCTTTGGTATTTCTGTCCTCATATTAGCAATGCCATTTTGGATATTTTTTGTTTTTAAATGGATTAAGAAACAACGCTTGTTTTCCTTGATAAATTAAGGTTATTAGGTTAAGATAACTTCTATTATGAAAAGAGATGATAAAAATTTAATAACTCGGCCGCCGGTGGTGGTGGTATTGGGCCATGTTGACCACGGCAAGTCGTCTTTACTGGAAGCAATCCGGGATTTTAAGATTACTTCGAAGGAGTCGGGTGGCATTACTCAACATATTGGAGCTTATGAAGTAGAGATTGAGGATAAAAAAATTACCTTTATTGATACTCCAGGGCATGAGGCCTTTTGTGCTATGCGTTCAAGGGGGGCAAAAGTAGCAGACATTGCTATTTTAGTAGTAGCGGGCGAAGAAGGAGTTAAGCCGCAGACAAAAGAAGCAATAAAATGCATAAAAGAGGAAAATATTTCTGCTATCTTAGCCATTAATAAAATGGACAAGCAAGAAGCTAATGCTCAAAAAGTTAAGAACGCATTAGCTAAAGAAAATTTTATAGTGGAGGACTTGGGTGGGAGCATTCCAGCTGTTGAGACCTCTGCTACGCAAAAAACAGGAATAAAAGAACTTTTGGAAATGATACTTTTAGTAGCAGAAATGCAAAACCTAAATACTGAATTTAATGAGCCAGCTCAAGGAGTGGTTATTGAGACGCATATTAATGAAAAAAGGGGCTCAACTGCTACATTGTTAGTAAAGAATGGAACTTTAAAATTAGAAGATGTAATTATTACGAAATCAGCTTGCGGAAAAATAAAGAAGATGGAGGACTTTATGGGTAATGAAATAAGTGAGGCATATTCATCAAAGCCAGTGGCAGTGCTTGGATTTGAAGGGTTGCCTGAAGTTGGTGAACACTTTAAAGTTTGTAATAGTATAGAAGAGGCAAGAGCTCATATTGTGTCTAATAAATCGGATGCGAAAGAATCATCCGAAGAAAATAAAGATAAAAAGATATTAAAAATTATTATAAAAACAGATGTGCTTGGTTCTCTTGGAGCGATAGAGAAAATGATAAAAGATTTGCATCAAGAAGAGATTGCGATTCAGATTTTGAGGTCTGGCGCAGGAGCAATTACTGAAGAAGATGTGCAGATGGCTTATGCTTCGGGCGCTAAGATATTTAGTTTCCATGCTGTGCCTACAAGTCCAGCAGCCAATCTTGCTAATCAAAAAAGAATTAAGATTTTTTCTTATGATGTAATTTACGAACTAATAGATCATTTAAAGAAAGTAATGAAAATAGAAGTAGAATCAGAGATTGTCAGAAGGGATTTAGGTAAACTTAAAATTTTAAAAGTATTTAGAACTGAAAAAGATAGACAAATTGTCGGTGGCAGTGTGATAGGGGGAGAGATTTTAAATAATGCAAGGATTGAGGTTTTTAGAAACGATGAAATTATTGGTAGGGGGCGAGCAGATCAGCTTCAGAAAGAGAAGAAAAATATTGAAAAAGCAGTCGCAGACGATGAAGTGGGAATTCTTTATATTGGTAGTGGCAAGATTGAGGAAGGTGATATACTCCAGTTTTTTGTGCAAGAAAAAAAGAAATTTGAGTTTTAAAATGACTAAAAGAATAGCTCAAATTAATGGACTTTTGAGAAAAGAGCTTTCAGGAATTCTTTTAAAAGGAGAAGGGCTTGATAGGCAGACGCTAATGACTATCACAAGAGTTGAAACAACACAGGACTTAGTAGAAGCTAAAGTGTACATAAGTATTTTCCCCAATGAGAAATCCGTTGAAGTAATGGACTTTTTAAAGAAAAACATTTATCATATTCAACAAGAGTTGAATAAAAGGCTTTGTATAAGAAGAGTTCCTAAAATAGTTTTTTATAGGGAAATTAAGACAGAAGAAGCAGGAAAAATAGAGAAATTAATAGGAGAAATTTATAAGGATGATAACTAATCATTAATCATTGATTATTAATCATTAGGGAAAAGAAAGAAAAGAAAAGAAAGAAGAAAGAATCATTGATCATTGATTATTAATCATTAGGGAAAAGAAAAGGAAAAAAGAAAGAAAAAATCATTAATAATTGATGATTGTGGCCAGGTAGCCAAGGGGCAAGGCAGTGCTCTGCAAAAGCACTATACGCGGGTTCGAGTCCCGCCCTGGCCTTTTGCCGGAGTGTTGGAACAGTAGACAATCAGGACTTAAAATCCTGTGGGCTTTTGCCCGTGAGGGTGCGAATCCCTCCTCCGGCACATTTTATGGCCAATATTTCTCGCAAAGATATAAAGGAGGATTTTTTCAAAGCATGGACTCCAGAAATGAGTTATGTTTTAGGATATATTCTTGCAGACGGATGTATTATAAAGAGGAGTGGGAGAAAAAGAAGTTATGTTTTGAACTTGACTTCCAAGGACAAGGATTTATTACTACAAGTCAGAAAAGTATTATGTCCTGATTGTAGTATTCTTAAGAAATATAGTTCATCTAAAACGATGTGTTACCAGCTACAGATTTGTAGCGAAGTATTTTATGAAGATTTGATAAAATTAGGCATTGTTCCAAGGAAAACCTATAATTTAAAGGGGTTCAGGTGTCCTAATAAATATTTCGCGCATTTTGTAAGAGGTTTTTTCGATGGAGACGGCACGGTCTATGTTTATAAAGTAAATGGAACATCTCAGATTAAAGCAGGATTTACAAGCGGGAACTTTGAGTTTATTACTGAATTTAATAGGAATCTTTGTGAATCCTTGGGAATTTCTAAGAAGAGTATTCATTTGCAGAAAAAGACCGGTAAGATGGATAATTATAATATTTGTTTTTATATTGACGATTGTGAGAAATTAGCTAAACTTATGTATAGCGATAATCCGAGCATATTTCTTGATCGCAAGCGTAAAGTTTTCCAGAATTGGGAATTTACTAAAAGAAGAGGATACCAGAAAAAGAATTATCCTTCCAAAATTGGTTGGCATTTGAATAAAAATATTGCGGGCGGTTAGCTCAGTTGGTTAGAGCGTTTCGTCGACATCGAAAAGGTCACAGGTTCGAGTCCTGTACCGCCCACCACAATCAAACTTTCAGGAATTTTGCCGACCGATTCAGCCGCGCGAAGCGCGGCAGAGAACGGAAACACTGGCTCGCCGCGCACGGCGCGGCTCGCCAAGCGCAGGTTCGAGCCAAAGATTTCTTTGGCAGCAATCTTCTTTTGAAGAAGGTTGCTATCCATTGCGATTTTGACGAGGTTTGAAGCGACTTTTATCCATTCTTTCATCGGTTCGAGCCAATCATTCTGCTTTTGTTCAATCCGCGCCATTTTCTCGTCCAGCGACTTCTTTGCCATAAGAAGTTTTGTTTTTTGTTCGCGATAGATTTCGCGCTCAATATCCTGCTCTAAATAGCCATCTAAAAGTCGCTGGAGTTTTTGATTTATGGCACGGATTTGATTTTGAGATTCAAGAACAAAAGCAGAAACGGATTGGGCGGATTTATCTTTATCGGTTTCCGCCATTTCAAGCAGTTTTCCTGCCCAATCCACACGCAAAGAAAATTTTTGAAGCAGAGAGGATATTTGCTCATCTAAACTTTCTTGGCGAATACAGGGTTCAGGACATTTTATTGATTTGTTTTTCTTGGTGCAGTGGTAATAAATGTAATCGTGGACATTTCCATTCTTTTGCTTCTTAACCCTGTATTCGCCAGTTATGGACATTCCGCAAGTGCCACATTTTAGTAACCCGCAAAAATCTTGCGGTTCATACTTGGTTTTATGGTGCGGTCGTCCTCTCTGCTTCAAAACTTCTTGGACTTTATCAAAAATTTTCTTTGCGATGATTGGCTCGTGCTTGCCCTCGTGCAATTCTTTGGAGTAGCGGAATAATCCGGTGTAAAAGGGGTTGGAAAGGATAAAAGTCGCCCTTGTCTTGTGGATTCTCTTTCCGCCGCGGGACATAATCCCGCGTTGCGCCAAAAAGTCCGAGACATCTTCAAGCCGAGCGTTGCCAGTGGCGTAATACTCAAATGTCGCTTTTATCACTTTTGCCTTTTTTCTATCAACAATTATGGATTTATTACGAACGTCGTTTATGTAGCCAATCGGCGCAACGCTCGGATATTCGCCCCTGCGGACTTTTTGGCGCAAACCGCGTTTCGTGTTTTCGGAAAGAGAATCCACATAGTATTTGCTTTGCCCAAAAGCGATATTCAACATAAATTTTCCTTGCGGCGTTGGTTCAAACCAGAATTGAGGAAATTTCAACGCCGCAATACGCCCGCAATCAATGAGATAGATTATTTGTCCGCCGTCAACAGAATTGCGCGCCAATCTATCTGGATGCCAAGCCAAAATTCCGTCCGCTTCGCCGTTCTCAATTCTTTTCAGCATTTCGCCGAATATCGGGCGGCCCGGAATTTTGGCTGATTGTTTTTCAATAAAAGTATCAGTGACATTTAACCCGTTCTGTTTGGCAAAGGCTCGCAATTCTGTGATCTGGGCTTCAATGCTCAAAACTTGTTTATCCTCAACATCGGTTGATTTGCGGGCGTAAAGGAAAAATTTATTGTTCATAAATTTATGTTGTTAGTTTTTAATTGGGCAAAGCAAATACTTAAAATCGCAAGGGATTTCGAACCTGCGCTTGGCGAGCCGCGCCGTGCGCGGCGAGCCAGTGTTTCCGTTCTCTGCCGCGCTTCGCGCGGCTGAATCGGTCGGCAAAATTCCTGAAAGTTTGATTGTGGTGCGTTTGTTTGACGAAATCCGAACCTTTTTTGAACAGAACTGATGGCACGCTTCGCGCGCCAAACTGAACGCTCGGGCGGGCAAAAAGGAAGGGGGTTGGGGGGAAGGAATTTTTGCCCGCCCTCGCTTTTCCGCCGCCGCCGAATTTCGTATTTCGCTTTGCGAAATACGCCGCCTGTTTACATTTTTTAACTTTTGGTGTAGCATTAAAATAATAGAAAGGTAATAGCACTTATATTTTAATTCTACTACCACGATATTAGTATGTCAAACATTACAAAAATACTTAGAAAACTTAGGGAAGCAAAGGGCTTATCCCAAGAGAAATTGGCGAGATTGGCCGATGTCGCCAATAATACGATTATCAAAATTGAAGCTGGTAAAAACCAGAATCCAACGCTTGATACACTCAAGAAAATTGCAAAAGCTCTTGAGGTAAGCGTTGATGAGTTGATAAAATAAAAAAGTCGGATAAGGTAATTTATTATTAGTTAAAATCAAAGAAAGATATAAATAAAATGAGTGAACCATGTTGTGAAACTACAAAAAAAGAGGAGCAGAAATTTAAAAACGATAAGGGAGTCAAAAGATCCTCTCTAGTTTCGGCTATCATTGGAGCGAGTATAGCTGTCTTTACCTTTATCTGCTGTGGTCTTTTAGTACCCCTTGGCTTGATTGGGGCAGCGGTGTTTTTCAATCAATATAGGATACCCCTTATAATCTCAGGAGTGGCTCTAGCTGGAGTAAGCATTTTTTTTATGTTAAGAGGCAAGAATATAATCTGTGTTTGTAAATTTTTCGACTTAATAAAGAAACATAAAAAGTTGGTAATTATCTTAATAGGAATGATTATTCTTATTAGTACTGGTATCTTCTTGGGTAGGAACTTGCTTAATGCTCCAAGCCAAGATTTCTCTAACCAAAATCAACTAAAACCAACTCTCTCAGAATGGAAAAGTAGCAAAGCTGAATTAAAACTGGTAACATTAGTTAATTTCTTAAAAAGAAACGTTGCTAAAGAAATTGAGCTAAATGGGACGAAGTACTTAATAAGCGGCAAGGAAATGATAGGTATCAAAGTAATAATGCTAGAATGTTGCACTAGGGGAGAGTTTGCAGATATTTTAGATGATATCTCCAAAACTGGTAAAGTTAGAGGTTCTGATTTTAGTCAAAAGGAGATAATTGGAGAATTACCAGCTGATGAAATACCAAAAATAGCTGATATCTGGAATGTTGAAAGAATTACTCTCGAACCTGATGCTAAGATTCTCTGGGAATCAGTAATTAACCAAAAAGACTTTTAGAAATATTAAAGAATTGGGATTCGCTTTAAAGGTCGAAATTATTTAATGTAAAATAAGGAAGAAAAATTATGGCCAAACGAACTTGTAATAGAAAAAGCAAGAAGTTGATTTCCCCGGAGATCACCAAGAATATGGGTTCTCAAAACAGCGCGGCGAAATCCAGTGCTGCACTTAGTAAAAAATCAGAGAAAGGCGGGGCATCTGAAAAAAGTTGCTGTCATTAAAAATTTTTAGAATTGTGATGACTAAAATTTAAGATAGTCTAGATTAAAAAGTCGAAGTCGTCATTAAATAACAAATTAAAAAAAGGAGAATAAAATGGAAAAAATTCGTGAACTAACATTGAAAATTGAGGGGATGGTTACTCCCTGCTGTGCTGTGGAGGTAAAAGAAGCTTTGTTAAAGGTTAAAGGGGTTAAAAAGGCTTCTGCCTGTCCTAAAAGAGGTATAGCTGAAATTGAAATAGAGGATGAGGCAGTGACTACTGAACAACTAATTAAAGTGGTTGAAGAGGCTGGTTTTAAGGCAAAAGTGAAGGAAGAAGGCGAGGAAGGAGAGCTCCAAGAGCTCTTAAAAAAATTCGAAATTGAATTTAAAAAATTGGCTCAGAAATACAATCTACCCCAAAAAGAAGTTGAGGAGCACTGGAATTTAGTCAAAAAAGACGCAGCCGAGGTTTATCAGAGATGCTGCGAGTGGTCACTGGGGCATGGTTTAGCCATTAAGGACGCGGAAGCTTATTGTCAGAGCGCTATGCTGGTAGGTTTTGGTAAACTTTTGTGGGCTGAGCAAACCTTTAAGATAGAGCCAAAAGTACAACAGCTGACTAATGAGGAGATTAAAAATCTTGTTTCCAGTCGTTATGGAGGCTTCGCGGCAAAGTATGCTCTTTCAGGTAATCCCTGTCCCATTAGAAAAAAGCAAGTTCAAGATCTTTATAGCGAAAAAGAACTCTCTTTAATTCCCAAAACTGCTTTAAATCTGGCTTTAGGTTGTGGTAATCCTACTAGTTTTGCCGACCTTAAATCCGGGGAAGTAGTGGTTGACTTTGGCTGTGGGGCCGGCATAGATCTAATTTTAGCCGCTCATAAAGTCGGCCCTGAAGGAAGAGTGATTGGGGTAGACTTAACTCCTCAGATGATTGAAAAAGAAGGGCAGTCAGAAACTGAAGCTGGTTTTCCAGCTCAAAGGATTGAAGAGCATATTGGTGATATTGAAAAACTCAAACTTCCTGATAGTTTCGCTGATGTAGTTACCTCTAATTGTGTGATTATTCTGACTCCAAATAAAAAAGCGGCCTATAAAGAAGCTTTTCGAATTCTAAAACCAGGTGGCAGATTAGCAATTTCTGACATGCTCTTTTCCGAAAAGATAGACCCTGAAATATATGGACGTTTGCACTCAGCCTGGGCAGGGGGAATTGGAGGAGGAATTGCTGAAAAAGATTATTTTGAAATAGTAAAAGAAGCTGGTTTTGAACAAATTAAGATCATTAAGCGTCATTTTTTTGATTCAGAGGAAATATTTGCCATGTCCACTTGTCCGGGAAACGAATTTGTTCCTTCTTCTGACCCCAAAGATCTTGAGGCTATTCAAGGAAAAGTAGTCAGCACTAAATTTACCGCTGTCAAGCCTTAAGGAATTAATTCAACCTTCAGGAAGCTTATTTGCAAAATGTTATACAAGAAAAGAATTTTCCGCCCAAGAGCAAAATTGTTGGGATTTTCTTGTCTTTACCGTCAAAGCTTGACATTTTTAAAGTATGGCGGTAAGATAATACATTATCAACGTTGTTGGTAATCCCTGCCACTAGGGTTTAGTGGTACACGCACTTTGAAAAATAAGAAGGAGAAAGCCATGGCTAAGAAAGCAGTAATACCTGTACCGAAGAGTTTAGATGAAGCGGCGCAGTTCTTGGCTCAGATAGGGAAAGAACAGCGCGCCACCGATGAGATCCAATCGGGTCTCAATGCCAAGGTGGACGAATTAAAAACCAAAGCGATGGTTGACGTCGAGCCTCACCAGAGAAAAGTGTCAGAACTCGTCGAAGGACTCTTCAGTTATGCTGAAGCCCATCGCGATGAGCTGACCGATGGCGGCAAACGCAAGACGGTCGAAGTGCCAACAGGTATCTTCGGCTGGCGTATGACACCGCCAGCGGTATCGCTTCGTGATGTCGAATCAATTCTGGAAAGCCTGAAATCGCTTAAACTGAAGCGTTTCATCAGGACGAAAGAAGAGGTAGACAAGGAAGCAATGCTGAAAGAGCCCGAGACGGCTAAAACCGTCAAAGGTGTTTCAATCAGCCAACATGAGGAATTTATAGCCAAGCCGGCAGAGCTGGAAGTCGAGATAGCAACTCAAGTCGACAAGCTCAAGAGGGCTGTGGCTTGAGAAGTTTCTTCTCCTCATAACGGGGCGAATACGCTTCATTGCAACAAGGGTTTACTAGTTGTCCCAAACAACTAGTTTTTTTATTTGAATTGGAAAGAATAAAGAACCACATAAAATCTTTTACAAATGAGGGAAAATTTGATAAAATACAAATAGAGTACATTAAAAAATCATATATAAGAGGAGGTGATTTAGTTGATAACGCCGGGAAGAAAGGAAGCAATTTCTGAATTAGCAGTAGCTTTAGAGATTTCTCCTAATTTAATTAACCGGGCTCTCCAGATGATTACTGATAAAACCGCCTACAATGTCTGGTCAACGCCAAAAAAATCTGGAGGAGAAAGACAAATTCAGGCAGCCAATTGGCCCCTGAATGAAATCCAAAGTAAAATAGCAGCCGAAATCTATCCCTATTCTGTCTCGGAAATTAATCATGCTTTTGTCGCTGGCCGGTCCCACCGAACAGCAGTTTTACCCCATCTTCGGGCCAATGCTTTTTTCTCATTTGATATCAAAGATGCTTTTCCTTCTGTCTCAAGAAGACAAGTTCTACTCAAGTTGCGATTGCTCTCGGTTCAGCTTGGTCTCAAAGACAGAGTGGCTGAGTTGATAACTGACTTAGTCTGCTATTCTCCCACCGGAAAATCTGAACATGGATTTTTGCCCCAGGGTTATAGGTCTTCGCCCCATATCTTTAACTTGGTCCTCAAAGATATTGACCGAATTCTGGCTGGCTTTGCCCAAAAAAGAGGCTATCAGATTACCAGATTCGTAGATGATTTTCTCATTTCAACCACAGAAAAAGCCATTCCGAGAGAAGATAGAAGATTGGTAATAAAGTTAGTGGAGAATCTTGGCGGGTTTAAAATCTCGCCAGAAAAAATTAGTTATCTAGAATCTGAAGGAAATGATGTCCATTTTGAATTTCTAGGTTTGGCGATTAAAGGACCAAGAGAGGGTGAGAGAACAATGGGTGTGGCCGAGAAGAAATTGAACGAATGCCGTTGGATAATTCTGGGAGCAATGGAGCAAAAGGATTTCTCAAAAAAAACATTTCGGAGGATTAAAGGGAAAGTTAACTATATAAAGGGCATCTATAAGTCTCAAGGAAAGCCGCTGCCAGCCAAGATTGCTGATGTTTTTGCTCAATATCGCAGCCTGCGAGCAATAGCTGATGCTGATAAAAATCAGCAAGTTCTTTTCAAAATCTAAAACCGACTAGTTAAATAAGCAAAAGTTAGCTAGTCGGTTATTTTTTTCTGGTATAATTATTCTGTTTTCTTTTTTAAATTAGAAAGAATAAAGAATTTGCCGCCAAATCAGAAAATTTTTGTTTGAAAAATTTTCTGAAATGATTTATTATTAACTCATAGAAAAACTTGAAATCGGGACGGTACGCCAGTTTCACTGGCACGAAATTCGGCGGCGGCGGAAAGCGAGGGCGGGCAAAAATTCCTTCCCCCCAACCCCCTTCCTTTTTGCCCGCCCGAGCGTTCAGTTTGGCGCGCGAAGCGTGCCATCAGTTCTGTTCAAAAAAGGTTCGGATTTCGTCAAACAAACGCACCTTTCGTCCAAAGTTTAGGCGGGTCGAAAAAGTCACAGGTCCCGACTAGTCGTGGATCCTCGATTGCGATGTAATCGCAATCGGGATTCGAGTCCTGTACCGCCCACCTTTCGTCCAAAGTTTAGGCGGGTCGAAAAAGTCACAGGTCCCGACTAGTCGTGGATCCTCGATTGCGATGTAATCGCAATCGGGATTCGAGTCCTGTACCGCCCACCTTTCGTCCAAAGTTTAGGCGGGTCGAAAAAGTCACAGGTCCCGACTAGTCGTGGATCCTCGATTGCGATGTAATCGCAATCGGGATTCGAGTCCTGTACCGCCCACCAGCCGTGGTAGCTCAGGGGTAGAGCATTTCTCTGAAAAAGAAGGGGTCGTCAGTTCAATTCTGACCCACGGCACATATGCGGGTGTCGTATAATGGCTATTATACTACCTTGCCAAGGTAGTGATGGCGGTTCAACTCCGCTCACCCGCTCAGATATGGCAATTTGCCAAAAACTCTTGACAAAAGTAGGTAAACTGTGTTATCATAGATGGCAATCTAATGAAAATTATGAAAACAAAGATTGCTAACATAATTGAAGTTCTAATCCTCTGGGGAGTCACAACAGGGGTTATTTTTTCTTTATTCTATGGCCTGGCTACTGTTAGGGGAATTACATTAGAAAAAGATGATTCTCTTAATAGCAGTGCCATAGTTTATCAAGAAAATTCTTTGAGCTCTAATATTGCTCACCATATTCCAAAGGGCACAGTAGGAAGCTTGGTTGGAGAGGATCATAAAACATATAGAGTGGCAGTTACCGCTTACTCCTCTTCTCCTTATGAGACAGATAGTTCGCCATTTATCACTGCGTCCGGGGATTGGGTGCAGGACGGAATAGTGGCGGCTAATTTTCTTTCATTCGGAACCAAAATTAAGATTCCTGAATTGTTCGGAGACAAGATTTTTATAGTTCAAGATAGAATGCACCCTCGCAAAAAATATCAAGTAGATATTTGGTTTCCTTCAAGGGTTGATGCCCTTGAGTTCGGAGCTCATTATACTTATATTGAGTTAGTTGAGGAGGCATAAAGATTAAAAAACGAATAGATGTAAAAGCAAAAGACCCGTTTATACGGGTCTTTTGCTTTTGTTCGTGGGCGAGGAGGGATTTGAACCCTCACGGGAATAATTCCCCTATGCCCCTCAAGCATAGATGTCTACCGTTCCAACACTCGCCCTATTCTATTTTTCTTCTTCGGGAGTTTTTGGTTCTACCTTAACTTTTTCTTTCTTTTCTTCTATGGTAGCTTTTTCTGCAATTTCTTCTCCTGGAGTTTCTTCCGGAGCTTCATTTTTTACAGGAATTTTTTCCTCAAAAACTTTTTCATCAGTCATTTGAGTTTTTAATCTTGCTCTTTTTCCTTGTGCTGTTCTTAAATAATAAAGTTTCGCCCTCCTAACCTTAGCCCTCTTAATAATATCAATCTGTTTTATTATCGGGGAATGGAGAGGGAATATTTTTTCTACTCCAATACTATCTATCGTAGCCCTTACTGTAATTGTTGCGTTTAGCCCTTTTCCGTGCTTCCGTGCTAAAACGATTCCTTCAAAGATTTGAGTTTTCTCTTTTTCAGCATCAAAATCAGATATTATTTGATGCACCTTAACTGTATCTCCAGCTCTGATTTCAGATTTGATTTTTCTCAATTGTTCTGTATTAAATTGTTTTATTGTATCTGGCATAATATGTTTTTTAAATTTATTGGTAATTCCGATTGAAATTCTTTTTTCTCGCCTTTTAACATTTTTAGTTTTAATGACTTTGCGTGAAGGAATTGTCTTTCTAATCCATCTGGAATTTTTTGGTTTTTAAAGGAATAAAGTTTATCTCCAACAATTGGATGCCCGAGATATGCGAGATGAACTCTTATTTGATGCTTTCTCCCTGTTTTTGGCTTTGCTTCAACTAAAGTATATTCCTTATATCTCTTTATTACTTTCCATTCGGTTTCCGCGGTTCTTGGCCCTGTTTTTTTAGATTTTGGGCTTGTTAATAAATATACTTTTTGTTTAACTCCGGAATTATCTCTTCCTATTAATGTTTTGCAGATTCCGCTATCTTCTTCCATTTTTCCAAACACTAAAGCAATATATGTTTTTTCAATCTCTCTATTTTTAAACTGATTTTGAAAAAAAAGCAAGGATTTACTGGTTTTTGCAACAAGCAACAGGCCTGAAGTATCTTTGTCTAAGCGGTGAATAATTCCGTTTCTCAATAGACCAGTTTCTGGCAATTGTTTTTCTAAATCATTTACAGAAATACCTGCTGGTTTATCAATCACTAATAAATCTTGGTCTTGGTAAATTGTTTTCATATTAAGGAGAGAATGGGGGGAAGTCGGACTTCCCCCCATATGTCTTTATGGGTGGGCGGTATAGGATTCGAACCTATGACCTCATCGATGTAAACGATGCGCTCTAACCAGCTGAGCCAACCGCCCCGATGTGCGCGTGGATGGATTCGAACCATCGACCCCGGCCTTATAAGGACCGTGCTACTACCGCTGAGCTACACGCGCTTGATTTATTGATATCGATCGCTTATTGCCTTAATGCTCATAAAAATTTTTTCTGTAAGCAGGGTATCGTGTACTCTTACTTTACAAGTACCATGACAGAAACTACCTTTATGATTTATTCTTTCACTAGAGCTTTTTTTGATATAGGAGCGTTGGAATTGTTTTTTGGGAATTTTTAATTCTTTGGACCAATAATTGACTTCTCTTTCAACCCTCATGTCACTATACAAGTGTAAATGTATTCTTATTTTTTCTCTAGGAATAGACAAGACTTCAGCAAGCCAATAGATAAAGAATTTGATAAGAGCTGGGTCAGAATTCGCAATCTCTAAGGAACTTCTGCGACATTTTGTACCCTCTCCCCAATAAAGGAATAATCCACTAATAAAAAGTTCTCGTTGGGTTAGGGGTAAAATTGTTTTTTTCTGTTTTTTATAGATGCTCTCAATTCTTTCTTGTCTTTTCCGCCTCATTGTGTTTCGAAATCTTTCTCTAGCGACTTCACTTTTTTCCCATCCTTGATGCTGTAGATCCTTGATCTTCTTTTCGGATAGGGGATAATCTCGCAACCAATAACTTAATGTGCTCTTGCTTATACCGAGAGTCTTTTTTATTTGGCTATAGCTCATTTGTTTTTCCTTCCTAAGAGCTAAGGATTTTTCTCTGTCTTTGAGTCTTACCATATTGAACCAGTTTAATTATATTATTTTATAATATCGCTCTGGTTCATTATAGCACTATAATCCTTAGAAAACAATTATTAATGTTCAGATATCCACAGCACTGATTTCTTTATCCTCGCCTCTTCTTTTTACCTATTTTGAGTATTTTTTCAAGCTCTTCTCTTTCAATAGTTTCTTTTTCAATCAATCTTTCAGCAAGTTTTTTCAAGAGCCCTTTCTTTGTTTTTAAGATTTTTTCAGTTTTTTTTCTTGCTTCCTTAAACGCTTTTTCAACTTCTTTATCAATTTGTTCGGCTAATTTTTCCGAATAATTCCTTTCTTCGTTAAATGCCATGCCTAAATATTTTAACTCTTCTTTTTTACCAAAAACAATAGGCCCAAGAGATGACATACCATATTCTTTTACCAAGCCCCTGGCAATATCAGAAGCCCTTTTTAAATCATTGCTTGCCCCAGTGCTTACCTCTTTAAAGATTAATTTTTCTGCGCAATAACCACCCAAAAGAGTTGAAATGTCTGCTATAAAATCACTTCTATTTTTCATTCTTTTTTCCTCTGACGGCATTTTTAAAGTATAACCGCCAGCCATACCTCTTGAGACAATAGATATTTTTCTTACTGGTTCTTCTTCTGAAGTATAAGTAGAAACTAAGGCATGTCCTGCTTCATGATAAGCAGAGATTTCTTTTTCTTTCTTAGACAGAACATGGCTTCTCCTTTCAGGACCTAACATAACTTTTTCAATTGACTCTGCCAACTCTGTTTGAGCAATCTCTTTTTTATTTCTTCTCGCTGCCAAAATTGCTGCTTCATTTAAAAGATTTTCTAAATCAGCTCCTGAAAAACCCGGAGTTCTTTCAGCTATTTCTCTTAATTTGGCATCTTTAGCTAATGGTTTTCCTCTGGCATGAATTTTGAGAATTGCTTCTCTGTCTTCAATGTCTGGCATATCTAAGATAATTTGTCTATCAAATCTGCCCGGTCGCAAGAGCGCTGGGTCCAAAATGTCTCCTCTATTAGTAGCAGCCATAACTATGCATTTAGAATCTCTTTCAAAACCATCCATTTCAACTAAGATTTGATTTAAGGTCTGTTCTCTTTCATCATGACCTCCACCAAATCCAGCCCCTCTTGTTCTGCCAATAGCATCAAGCTCATCAATAAAGATAATTGATCTGTCGTGTTTTTTTGCCTCTTGAAATAGCGAGCGCACTCTTCCACTTCCAACACCAACGAATAATTCTATAAATTCAGAACCAGCAATAGATAGAAAAGGGACATTACTCTCTCCTGCTACAGCTCTTGCTAAAAGGGTTTTGCCTGTTCCCGGAGCTCCTAATAGTAAAACACCTCTTGGAATTTTAGCTCCCATATCTAGAAACTTTTTTGGTGTCTTTAAAAACTCAACTATTTCCTCTAATTCTTGTTTTGCCTCTTTAAGCCCAGCAACATCTTTAAATGATATTTTTTGTTTTGGATGACCATCAGCTCCAAAGACCCGCGCCTTTGCTTTTGAAAAATTAAAGGCCTGCATAGCTCCTGTCTTAGATTGCTTTGAAAATATCCAGAAGAGCCAGAATATGAATAACAGAGGCAAAGCAAATAGGAATATTGTGCTTACCATTGCCCAAACATCTACATCTTCTTTGATAGTTAAATTTATTTCATTCAAGGCCTCTGCAGTCACTCCATAGTTTTTTAAGGTTTCAGTAAGAGAACTTTCTGTTTCTTTTTTGGAAACTGCTTGTGTTTCGTCTTTATAGAAAATAGAAATTTCATTGCCAGTAACTATCAATTTTTCAATATTCTTATTATTAATATCAAGAGATAGCTGGCTTAGAGCAACTTCTTTTTTTGCTTCTGGTTCCGAATAAAAGAAAGAGAATAGAGCTGATGCGCAAAGAAATATTAAAACAATAACCAAAAAGTTTTTAGTTAAATTAGGAGCAGCCTTTTTCATTTTTAGTGTTGGTTAATTTATTTTAACTTATTAGGCGTAAACCCATTTTGTGATTAGTAGGATCAAGTGAGATTATTTCAAAGTTGTATTCTTTGTCTTTTACAACAACTGGTCCATTAGCTTGATTTTGAGATGTGTGGAGCAAGCCCCTAATTTTAGGCGCCACTTCAACAAATGCGCCTAATTGATTAATCTTTACAACGCTACCCTTTGTTTGGTCTCCTTTTTTAAACTTCTTATCTATTTCTTTCCACGGATCTTCTTTTAATGCTTTAAGAGATAGAGATACTTTTCCCTCTTTTGAAATATCAATAATCTTTACTTTTACCACATCTGCTACTTTGACAATATCTGTTACGCTGTCAATCAATTGCCAGTCAAGTTCAGATATATGAATAAGCCCTTCAGTTTGAAGAGTGTCGTCTTCTTTCCCTTCTTCTATCATAGGAAATTTAATAAAAGCGCCAAAGTCCGCTATGCCTGTTATTTTTCCTTCAACAGTATCTCCTGGAGAATATTGAGTTAGGAGCTCCCCGATTTCTTTTGAAGTAACTGCTTTTTCAGAAAAGATTAATTTATTTTCCTCTTTTGTTGCGTCAATGATCTTAACTTCCAGTTCTTCTCCAACTAATTGTTGCAGAGATTTTAGAATTTCCGTAGCATCGCCGTCTTTAACTCTTGGATAGTGCTCAATTGAGAGTTGAGAAAGAGGAAGAAACCCCTTGATTTCCTGAAGTTCAGCCAATAGCCCACCCTTGTTAGCGCCGTTGATTTTTATTTTTATAACCTCACCAGTTCGTTCAATATTTTTCAATCTTTCCCAGCTACCTTCTTCTTTTGCTTCTCTTAAAGAAAGCTCTATATATCCGTCTCTGTTGTCTATTTCAATCACTTTTGCCTTGATTCCATCTCCTGGATTTAGTCCCTTTAATATATTCTTTGCTGCATAATATTCTTTGCCGAAAATTATGCCAATACCAATAGCGCCTAAATCAATATAAACAGAATAGCGGTCATTGCCTATTATTATTCCTTCAACCATTTCTCCTGCTTTTGGCGGAAGAAAGAAGACAGTTTCTTTATTTTCTAATGGTGTTTGTATTTTTTCCATATAAAATAAAGTAGCATAAAGTATCAGATTACGCAAGAGATTGAGCTGAATATCGCGAATATAAATCTTTTAGCATTGGTAGGACTCAACTCGGGGAAGCTCAACTCGGGGAAGTCGGACTTCCCCGAGTTAGATTTCTTGAATATAGAGCTGGGGCTCATCGCAGGCAGAGCTTAATGAGAATTAGAAGCGCAATATGCAAAGGGTAGAAATAATAAAATAAACTTCTATTAATTTGGAAATTAAGAGCTTTGATTTTTTTTATTCCATAAAGTAAAGGCAAAATTCCTAAACTAAAGAATTGGATAAAAAAACCGTTAAAAAAATAATTGTTTCTAATGGTTTGCCAGGTTATAGCAATAAATCGCCATAGATTAGCTTCCGCATAAAGATTAAGCCAATAAGCGCTTTTTATTATTAATGGAATTGGATTGCAAAAAGATAAAACAAGATAGGCAATGATTAGTTTTTGGAAATTGTGGCTGAAAAGATAAAACAAGAATATCATTAATACTCCGTAAGTGCCATATGAAAAATCAATCACGCTATTCGTGGCAAAGCTAATAATTTCTGGCAATAAAATTAATAAACCTAAAAAAGAGCAAGAGAGAATAAGATTTTTTGGACTATTTTTTTGAGAAAGCAATATTATTTTTTCATAGAGCACGATTACTGCAACGCCCAACAATAATGTGAAAATTATATTTAGTTCTAATGGACGGAATTTTAAATCATTATACAAAAAAGCAAATGGGATTTGCGATATTATGGCTAAGGTGAATAATCTTTTAATATATTTTTTAATATTTGAAGTAAAGATATAACCCAAACTTATCTGATAAGCAAAAATAGGGAAAGCGAGCCGACCAATAATGTGCAGTAATTGTATTTCAGGAAAAAACATCAAGCCAATATGGTCTATGGCCATAGTTATAATGCCTACGAGTTTTAGAAAATCGCTTTGCTTTTTGTTTAAGATTATATTATTCATTTATTTAGAGATTGTTTCTTGTGGGGCACCATATTATAATCATATCATATCAAAAAGGTTTTGTTTAAAATGAGATGTGCCGAGAACACTTCTCGGCAAAACTTTTTGGTGAAATCCAATGCGGGGAAGTCCGACTTCCCCCGTTCTTCCCCCCGTTATAAAGTCGGATTTCCCCTAGCATAGAAAATTATACTTATGAAAATCTGATTTCCGCTAGTTTTTTAAAAGTAGAGGTGGAGCAATGTTCCGTAAAGGAGTTGAACAGAGTTGAAATAAATGATAAAATATAAAATATAGATTAAACATTAAGAGATTATGGAAATTTATTGGCACGGACAGGCCTGCTTTGAGATAAGGTCTTTATCAGCTGACTCTAAGACAAAAACCAGAACAATAATAGACCCTTATTCTAATTCAATTGGATTAAAGTTGCCTTTGCTTGGGGCGGATTTGTTATTAATGAGTCATAATAATGAGGAAAATAACAATATATTTGCTGTCAAAGACAATCCTTTTGTAATACAAGGACCTGGCGAATACGAAGTAAAAGATGTTTTTGTAAATGGCTTTTTTGCTAGTCGTAAACAAGAAGACAAAAAGGATTTAGGAAGAATAACTGTTTACATAATTGAAGCCGAGGGCATTAAGATTTGCCATTTGGGTGAATTCAGTCAAAAAGAACTTTTATCAGAACAATTAGACAAAGTCGGCGATGTTGATATTCTAATGATTCCAGTAGGCGGAAAATATACTATTGATGGAGTGGAAGCGCAAAAGATCGCTAACCAGATAGAGCCAAAAATAATTATTCCAATGAATTATAAGATTCCAGGGTTAAGTGTTGACATTGATGGAGTTAGCGAGTTTCTTAAAGCAATGGGGCAGGAAGACATAGAAGCAGAAGATTGCCTTAAAATCAAAAAGGATAATTTGCCCTCGGAAACAAAAATTATTTTGTTAAAACCTTGAAAAATAACACGCAAGATTATAAAGGATTTTTAGATAGAATAAGAAACTTACCCTTAGAAAAAAGAAAGATAGTTTTTTGGGTAATAATATGTAGTATAGGGGTGATTTTCTTTTTTCTTTTTTTAATAATTATTTTTTATCGGATAGGCAGGTTCTAAAATTATGGCTAAAAAAGAGGATAAAAATAAAAAGCATAAAGACAAAGCTGAGCTCGGCAAGGAGATCGGCTATGTAAAGCCGAGAGAGATTAAGCAGGAAATGGAAGAAAGCTATATAGATTATGCAATGTCAGTTATTGTTTCTCGGGCATTGCCTGATGTTAGGGACGGATTAAAGCCGGTTCATAGAAGGATATTGTATGCCATGCTTGAACAAGGGCTTTATCATAATTCTAAGTTTAGAAAATCAGCCAATGTTGTGGGAGAATGTTTTGTAAAAGATACTTTGATATTAAGCAAGAAAGGATTAATCCCAATTCAAGAAATCAGAGTGGGAGATGGTGTTTATACTCAGAAAGGAATAGAAAGGGTTGTTAAGCTTTACAAAATGCCCAAGAAACCATTACTAAAGGTTAAATTAGATAATGGACTTTCAAATATTGTGACTCCTTCTCAAAAGTTTAAGACATTAACCCAAGATTGGAATTTTGTGTGGAAGGAGGCAAAAGAGCTTACCAAAGATGATTTTGTGGTCGCGAGGACACACTATCCAGATATTGGAAATTTAGTCAAGTTAAAGAGGATTGATAAAAGCCAGCCACAATATCTAAATAAAAATATTGCTTATTTATTGGGCATCTTCTTGGCTGACGGCTCAATATCAAATGATTATAGCAGAAAAAAACTTCCAAGAATTTGTTTTTGCCTCGGCGATGAGCCAGGGATTGCTGACAGGATAGCTTCTATATTTGAGAAAGAATTCGGCTATTTGCCGAAAGCAGAAGTTCACCGCTATAAATATCAGAATAATAAAGGCGATGTTTTTAATAATAAACAATATTTTTTAAGGATTAACCGCAAGGACATTAACGAATTTTTTGTGCGCAATTTTTCTATATCAGGGGTTAATGCCTACACGAAAAGAATCCCCATGGAAATTTTCCGTTCGCCAGCTGAAGTTATTTTTTCTCTTATTTCCGGAATGATTGACGGCGACGGGCACATTCACAAAAACAAACCTTATGTTAATTACGGTTCAATATCAGAAGAATTGATAGATGGCTTAATGCTTCTTCTTCATCACCAAGGATTTATTGCTTCAAAGTATATTTTGAAACCCAGCAAGGGGGGTTTTATCAATCAGCGTCTTGTAATGGCGAGGCACGATCCTTATGCTCTGGAGCTTGGGGGAAAGGCAGCGGTGAGATTTATTAAGTTGTTGAATTTGGCCTCTAAGAAGAAGAGCGCCAGAGTCCAGAAATATATTGCAAATGAGGGCGACAGGAGAGATTGCGGATTTTCCCACGACATAATTCCTTACGCTGGCGAAATTCTATTTGGAGAATTGAGCAGAGAACATTTAGGCGGCGGTTGGTATGAGGACGGAGACGGAATAAAGTTTCGAGAAGGGATAAAACACAGAGCAGGTTGTAAAATAAGATATTCATCAGATCTTTGGGACAAGTCCTTAAGAAAAACTCAAGTTGTTGATTGGGGAATTATGGATAAAATAGAGAAAATTGGTTCTCCGCTTTTTGGATTCTTAGAGCATATCATTAAAAATAAAATTTATTTTCTTAAGGTTTCGTCAATTGAGAAAGTGAAAGCGCAAGAAACTTATGATTTCGAAGTAGAAAATGAGCATGAGTTTATTGCTAATGGAATAGTTTCGCATAATTGCCTTGGTCATTACCACCCGCATAGCGATCAGGCGGTTTATGATTCCTTAGTCAGAATGGCACAGGATTTTTCGCTAAGATATCTATTGGTCAAGGGTCAAGGAAATTTTGGATGTTTTACTGGAGACACAGAGATTAGATTATGCGATGGAGGAAGTATAAATTTTAAAAAATTGATCAAGGAACAAAAAGAGGGGAAGAGGCACTGGACATTTAGTTTTAATCATCAAAGCAAGAAGGTTGAGGTTGCAGAAATTAGCTCTCCGCGGTTAACAAGGAAAAAAGAAAAAATTATAGAGATAACCATAGACAATGGAGAAAAAATTAAGTGTACGCTGGATCATAAGTTTTTACTAAAAAATGGAAAATACAAAGAGGCAGAAAATCTTAAGATAGGCGATTCTTTGATGCCTGTTTACATTAAATCCTGTGAAGGAACAGAGAAGTTAAATTTAAAGGACTATAGAATGGTTTATCAGCCCAAAGAAGAAAGCTGGGCGTTTATTCATCGCTTAGCTGATGAATGGAATTTAGCACAAGGTGTTTATGATAAGAGCGCCGGTAGAATAAGACATCATAAAGATTTCGATAAATTAAATAACAATCCGATTAATATTGAGAGAATACCATGGGGAAAACACTGGCAAAAACATAAAGAGATTGCCTCTTTAAGGCATAAGGAAAATCCAGCTTATGTCAAAAAATTAGCAGAAGGAAGACAAAAATTTTGGGCTAACCCAGAGAATAGAAAAATTTATTCAGAGCGATTATCTCAAAGAAATAAAGAAATGTGGCAGAGCCCAAAATATAGAAAACTTTGGATTGAGGCAAGAAAAGAAATGTGGCGAAATCCCGATTATAAAGAGTTTATGCGAACACAGTCTAGTAAGAATCTCAAAAGATTATGGCAAACCAAAGAATTCCCCAAATTGATGAGCGACTTAAAAAGCAATGAAATAGAAAAAAGGTGGGAGAATGAAGAGTACAGGAACCAAATGGCAAAACATATGAAAGAGATTTCTGTTAAACTTTGGTCAAATCCCGAACATCGTGAGCATATATCTAAACTAATGAAGAAGAAATTTCAAGATCCGGCCATGAGGGAAAAGTTGAGTCACAGGATGAAGAAATTATGGGAAGATCCAGAGTTTAGGAAGAAGTATCCGGTAGCTCATTTTAAGAAAATGGCTAAGATTTCATGGGAGAATCCAAAAATCCACGAATTGCATAATCAAAAAACTAAAGAGCAATGGGAAGATCCGGATTTTAGGAAGAAATTTATAAATGGCGTCATTTCTGCGAACAGGAAAAAGATCCGGATTTTAGGAAGAAATTTATAAATGGCGTCATTTCTGCGAACAGGAAACGCATAGAAGAAAATCCAGAATATATGAACGAACTAGCTGATAAGGCGAGGGTTTCCTTGAAGCAGAAATGGAGAGATCCAGATTATAAGAAAAGAGTAATGAGAAGCAAAGTTTTAGGTTATGTAAAAAAATTGTTGGATGAGAATGTAAAAGTAACACCTGATTTATATGAAAAAGAGAGGGTTAATAATGGTATTCCAACACTCGAAAATGCCTTAAATTATTTTAACGATTTTCCAGAGATTCTTGAGGAATCACAGTTTTATAACCATAAAGTGGTTTCTATTAAGTTGCTTTCTAATAAAGAGGATGTCTATGATATAACAGTTGACCCTCATCATAATTTTGCCTTAGCTTCTGGTGTTTTTGTCCATAATTCAGTCGATGGGGACCCGAGTGCGAGTATGCGTTACACAGAAGTAAAGCTTACTGCCTTATCAGAGCAGATGCTATTAGATATTAAAAAGGAGACAGTTGATTTTATGGACAATTATGATGGTAGCAGGCAGGAGCCAGTTGTTTTGCCTGCTTTGCCACCGCAACTTTTGCTAAACGGTTCACTTGGAATTGCTGTTGGTATGGCTACTAATATCCCTCCACATAATTTATCAGAGGTTTGCGATGCAGCAATTTATATGCTTGATAATCCGCAGGCAAAAACAGAGGATTTGTTTGCTTTTATCAAGGGTCCTGATTTTCCAACAGCTGGAATAATTTATGACCAGAAAGAGATTATTTCTGCTTATTCGCAAGGAAGAGGCCCTATTCTTATAAGGGGCAAAGCAGATATTGAGGAGACCAAAAATGATGGCTGGAGAATAGTCATAACAGAGATTCCTTATCAGGTTCAAAAATCTTCTTTAGTAACTCAAATTGCTAAATTAATTCAAGATAAGAAAATTAAAGGAATAAAAGATGCAAGAGATGAGTCAGATAGAGATGGGATGAGGATTATTATGGAGCTTAAAAAAGAGGCGTTTCCGCAGAAAATTTTAAACTACTTATATAAGACCACGGACTTACAGAAAAAATTCCACTTGAATATGATTGCTTTAGTAGATGGTATCCAGCCAAGGACGCTCTCTCTTCCAGAAGTTATTCATTATTATCTTGAACACAGAAAAGATGTAGTTGTAAGAAGGGTAAAATATGAACTTAAAAAATCAAAAGAAAGAGAGCATATTTTAGAAGGTCTTGCAAAATGTCTTTCTAAAATTGATCAAGTAATACAAACGATTAAAAAAGCAGATGACAGGGAGGATGCCAAGGTCAAGCTTAAAAAACAGTTTAAGCTCACAGACATTCAGGCAGAAGCGATATTAGAGACAAAGCTTTCTGCCCTGGCAAAACTGGAACGCAAAAAGATAGAAGATGAGTTAAATCAAATTAAATTAAACATTAGAGATCTCCAAGCAATTTTAAAAAGCAAACAAAAAGTTAAGGCAGTTATTAAAAAAGAGCTTAAGAAATTAAAAGAGGACTTTGGGGACGAGAGAAGAACAAAAGTTTTCGTGAAAAAAGTTGATGATATTTCTGTCGAGGACTTAGTTGCAGAAGAAGAGACCTTGATTACCCTTACTAATAATGGATATATTAAGCGAATGAGTCCAACTGTTTACAAAACCCAGCACAGAGGAGGCAAAGGCATTATTGGAATGAAAACAAGAGACGAGGATTTTATAAAACATTTTTTATTAGCAAACACATTAGATAACATTTTATTTTTTACTGATTCAGGAAAGGTATTTTTAGTGCCTGCTCATGAATTACCACAAGGCAATAGAACAGCTAACGGAAAAGCGCTTGTAAATTTTTTGGAAATTACTCCAAATGATAAGGTTTTAGCCATCTTGCCTCTTGGCAAGGAAGATGAGGAAAAAAAGATTGAGCATTTAGTTATGGCCACACAAAATGGTATAATTAAAAAAACAAAACTGAAGGATTTTGATAATATTAGAAAATCAGGGTTGATTGCCATAAGGTTAAAAAAGGATGATTTGCTTTGCTCTGTAAAAAGAACAAGCGGTAAGAGCGAAATAATTCTTATTACTGAAAAAGCCCAGTCCATACGGTTTAAAGAGAGTGACATTAGGCCAATGCAAAGGAATGCAGCCGGCAATAAAGGTATACGGCTTAAGAAAGATGATAAAGTGATTGGTATGGAGGTTATAGAAAAAGCTAATGAGAAAGATTATCTTTTAGTAATAAGCGAGAACGGATATGGGAAGAAAACTAAGCTTGGCAATTATCGTAAACAAAGTAGAGGAGGCACTGGTATTAAGACCGCCGAGCTCACACAAAGAACGGGCGCATTGGTAAGGACGGAGATATTAAAGGGGCAGGAGGACTTAATTATTATCTCAAAAAAAGGGCAAGTTATAAGAACTACAGCCAAAAGCATTTCTTCTCTTGGTAGGGCAACCCAAGGCGTTAGAATAATGAATTTATCAAAAGAAGATAAAATAATGTCATTAATTAGAATATAATGGTTAGTTTTTTAGAACCAGAAGACATAGTGAGCCAGCTTGAATTAAGGCCTGATTATCATGCCGCAGAATTTGGTTGCGGTCCTGGCGGTTTTGTAATTCCTTTGGCAAAAAAATTAGGCAAAGGTATGGTTTATGCTTTAGATATTCAAGAAGAGCCACTTTCTGCATTAAGGGGCAGGGCAAGAGCAGAAGGCCTGAATAATTTCAAAGAAATAAAATGCGACCTTGAAGAACCCAATGGCTCTACTTTGCAAGACAATGCATTAGATATAGTTGTAGTTTCCAATATTTTGTTTCAAGCAGAAAGCAAAGAAGCGATGCTAAAAGAAGCAAAAAGAATTACAAAGCCAAAAGGGAAAGTTGTGATAATTGATTGGAAAAAGGACTCTCCTTTTGGACCCACAGAAGAAAGAGTGACTCCGGATGAATTGCATAAAATAGCAGTAAAGCTTGAGTTGAAAAAAATAAAGGACTTAGAAGCAGGCACTTATCATTGGGGAACGGTTTATGCCAAGGTTTAAATTTTTTTTAATAGTTTTATTACTTTCTCCGATTTTAGTTTTTGCTGGAGAGGTTGCTGGTTTGTATCGCCTTAATATTAGTCCAACTCAAGCAGTTATTAATACTGGCGAAAGCATTAGAATAAGCGTTGATGCTTGGGCTTATAGCGACAATGTTGCGAACACAGTTGTGATTGATATGGGCAATGGGAATAATGTAGCTGTTACTTGCCAGCCAGGAGGCCATAATTGTAGCGGTAATAGCGCTCCAGTAACTTATAATATCCCTGGAAATTATACAATTACTGCTACGCTATGTTATTTAGATAGCGTTAGTCCATTAGCTACAATTTGTCCTACCCCAATAACGCCAGGCGATCCGTGTTGTGTGAGCGAGACAACTCAAGTTAGGGTGATGGGGCCTATGCTTTGCGCTTCTGATGGGTGCAATGGGAATTGCCCTGCAGGTTGCACGGTGGCAGATGACCCTGACTGCGGATGTTTAAGCGGAGATGGCTGTTGCGGCATTGGTTGCGACAATGCAAGTGACAACGATTGCGTGGCAGGGGTTTCTGATTATAGAAATCCTTTAATCTGGGACGACATTATTACTTTTATTTGGGTAGGGATTATTTCTATTTTTAGTCAATCAATGGTGCTTGTGGTCTTAATGATTCTCATCGGTGCTTATGTGATAGCAACTTCAGGCGGGAGCATAACAAGAGTTCAGCTTGGCAAGAGAATTATAATTTGGACACTTATTGGCTATACAATAATGCTTTTGGCAAGAGGAATAATAATGTTTATTATTAACACAATGGCAAGTTAATTTTTATAGACAATAATTGATTATTTATATTTGGATTAAATTATTATGTATTTTCTGCGAACAAAACAGAGTGCTCAATCTATAAAACTTTTCTTTTTAATTGGAATAGTGCTTTTATGTTTAGGTATTGGATTCAAAGCAGAGGCATTCCCTCCTGAATATGTTTATTTTGCAACTTATTCTGGAACTGCTGGTGCTCCAGCCCTCATAAGCGTTGTTTCAGAACACTCTGTGGGCGGTATGGCTAGTTGGTGTGTGACCATGGATTTTGGTGATGGCTCGCCAACTCAATTTAGTTCGTGCACTCCCGCAGGTATGGATATAAGTTGCAAAACAAATTTTTCTCATACTTATTCTTCAGAAGGAGTATATGTTACTACTGCTATTTCTTGCAATTGTGCCAGACCCACGGATTGCGTGCAAAAAACTCAAAGATTTCCAGTAGGTCCTCCTACAACTCCCCCAGTTTGTGGCAATGCTATGATTGAATCAGGGGAGAGATGTGATGATGGAAATGTTATTTCTGGAGATGGTTGTAATAGTAATTGCCAAATAGAAGGTGGCCCAGTTGCTACGCCAGCTCCACAAGATGAAATCAATCCTTTAAAGTATTTTAAATTTGGCGATTTACTTGATAAAATAATTGATGTTGCATTTTGGATAGCTATAATCATTCTTCCTATAGGCATTATAGTCGGTGGGTTTATGTTTCTAAGTGCTGCAGGTAATCCGTCTAATATTGAGCTTGGCAAAAAGATAATCCTCTATTGCGCAGTTATGCTTGGAACCATTATAATGATAAAAACACTTTCTTTTATGTTTAAAGACGACTTAACATTTACAAAATAATTATGGATTTTAAGATTATAATTGTTATAGTGCTTTGTTTCATTTTAGCTAACAGCGTTTTAGCACTTAAGCCGACTTTTATTGACCCTATTAACCCAGGCGGGGGAGGCGGAATAAGTGGATTTGAAGCAATGCTTATTAAAATTATGAGCTGGCTTTGGCCCATATCAATTGTAGTAGCTGTTTTAATGATAATAGTCGGTGCTTATTATTTTATTTTTTCTGGCGGAGATCCGACAAAAGTTGCCACAGCTAAAAAAGTAGTAACCTATGCCTTGCTTGGCTTGGTAATCCTTGCTTCCGCTATTGGTATTTGGAATTTGGTCAAATTAATTTTAGGAGTTTAAGATGAAAAAGTTTTTTATAATTTTAAGTTTATTATTACTGTTTTTTTCGCCAATAATGGTTAGTTCTTATTTTTTTGCCGAGCCGATTATTGCTGAAGTTGCTCCTCAAAGCATAATAGAGGGAAATTTTATAAAAGGAGTTTTAAGAATTAATGCGTCTTGTGATTGGCAGGACCCAAAAGATTTTAGTGCGACTGTTAACTATGGGGGCTCGGAAGGTTCTGAAACTTTAGGAAGTTGCCCCTGTGCAACTGACCCTGCTTCAACAGGGATTAAAACAGTGATTTGCGATTTTGATTTTAATCATCAATATAACACTATTGGACAGTATTCTATCACTCCAAGCACCGGGTGGTTTGCAGGTGGTGGTTTTGGCGGTGTCCCTGGCTCAAGAAGTGGAGCGCCCGTTGTGGTAAATGTTCTTGAGGGACCACCAGTTTTTCCAGGAAACGGTGCAGGCAATCCTCTGGCTACGAGTACTATTGCCGGATTGGTTACTACTATTACTAATATAGTTTATGTTATTGCCTATATGCTCACAGCCCTGTTTATAATGGTTGGCGGATTTATGATAATCACTTCTTCGGGCAAGCCGGAACAGATTACAAAAGGCAGACAGATTGTTTTATATACTATTATTGCTTTTGCTGTTCTTGTAGCTGCTAGGGGAATTATCAATTTCATACTTATTCTCATTGATGCTCCAACTAGGATTTAGGGGGCTGTGGATATTTGGCTTGCATTATTTTTCTTATTTCTCTAAAATAACATAATAACATTTAGGTAAAGGTCGGAATTGCCCGCAAGGGCAGAAAATAACTTAAATAATATATAAA
>Ga0180732_1000224_pt1 | contig 54195 bp, 46 predicted proteins | sample KR11_01MetaG_FD_148674 | JGI IMG/M metagenome (GOLD analysis project Ga0180732, IMG submission 148674) | Groundwater microbial communities from the Olkiluoto Island deep subsurface site, Finland - KR11_0.1 MetaG | ecosystem: Environmental > Aquatic > Deep subsurface > Groundwater | place... | reverse complement strand
CCTGCAAGAACAAGTAATGCACCATCTAAGGTATGTGAATACACTGCCTGAAAAATTAAAAATACAGGAACCAAAACAAAACTCAAAAAGTCTGCAAAGCTGTCAAGCTGGACTCCAAATTCGTTGGAGAGTTTATATTTTCTAGCTATTTTGCCATCAAAAATGTCAAACGCGCCGCCAACCCAAGCTAAAATAATGGCGAGAAAAAAATTGTTTTGAGTGATGAAATAGGTCGCCATGAGCCCCGCTGTAATGTTTACAAAGGTAAAAAGATTTGCGAGGTTAAAGTGAGATGCAGGATTAAAGAGAAATTTCATAGCGGGCCTTTTTGGTGAAATTATATCAAAGATAAACAAAATTATAAAAGGCATCTCTATTAAATGATAAAGACTATCATTATTAAGATATATGTAAGTTGAGATTGATTATCATTCACTAAATAATTCAAAGGAAAGCAAAATGTTAGATGGACTTTATCTGGCGCAAGAAGAGATAAAACAACAAGGGCTTATACATACGAAAGTTTCAGGAAGATATGAAATAGTTCAAGAACTTCCAAAAGATGCAAATACTTTTGATGAGATATTTAATTATGCAGACGCATATGGAAACATTAGATTTGCATACATTGATGATGTGCATAAAGCTTCTGCTTCAGCAACCAAAGAGCAGAAAAGTGCGAGTGCCATCGGTGGCGAGATAGGCATCAAAACTGCAGAATACAACGGGTTTAGTTTTAATATTTCGGCTTATGTCTCACAAAGCATAGGATTTTTAAGTCCACAAAAAGAAGATTTAAATCCCGACTTTGTAAATCTTAATCAAGACTCTTTTGCGTACATAGCGCAGGCAAGTTTAAATTATGAGCATGAGCTCTTTCAAGCAAAACTCGGACGTATTCAAGTCGAGACACCGTATGCCAACAGTGATGACATAAGAATGGCGGCAAATACTTTTGAGGGTGCATTTGCCAAAATAGACTACTCTGCAAACCTCAGTTCTCAAATTATGTTCTTAAACAGATGGGCAGGTTATGATTCTCAAGATACTCTGTCTCAAGATGTATTTAAAGAGTTATATGAAGACTCCAAAGGAGTGGGAATTGCATCTTTGACTTATGAATATGCTAGAAATTCCGAACTCTCTTTTTGGGTGAACCATATTGATAATATGAGCCAAATTGCTTATGCCGAGATGGTGGGTATCTTCTTTATAGACGGCGATGCGTTTCATTTAGATTATGGAGTACAGGGCAGTTCAATACGTGAATTGGGAGATTCAGGGATTGAAGGGAATGTGTATGGGCTGATGTCAATTATACATTATAACGGCGCATTTTTAGGAATTTCCTATAACAAAGCTTTTGTAGATACAGATAAAAAAATAACAGACGGTTTTGGAGGAGGGCCTTATTATACCTCTTTGGACGAAGCTACAATCGCTGCAATGTCGGAGGCCGTTCTCGGTGAGGACGTAGAAGCTTTTAGAATTGGCGGTGGCTATGATTTAAAACAAATCGGTTCCGGAGCTTTAAATGGTTTTATGCTCGAACTTGTATACGGAAAGCTGCAAAGCAAAGACAAAAGTGTGAATGAAAAGGATATTATCCTTAGTTATGAAATAGCTGATAAATGGTATGTTGAAGGTATATATACAAAGTTTGATGCACCTTATGAAGGTAAGACCTTTGATAGAACTCTTGTAAGAGCTAATTATTCATTTTGATTAATTAGTTATTAACATGATATTTATTATCATTATGAAAATGGATATAAAGAAACAATTATGAATAAACTTTCAACATGTAAAATAGGTGAAAAAGTAAAAATCTTAAAGCTTCATGCTGACTCTGATTTAAAGCAGAGGCTGATATCTTTTGGGATTATGAAAGAGGCAGAGGTTGAAGTGCTTGAACATTCAGCTTCAAAGAGCACCATAGAGATCAAAGTCGGAAAAATGAGAATAGCGCTCAGATCGAAAGAAGCAGAATTAATAGAGGTTGTAAAAATATGAATACCATGACAGGTAAAGCGTGCCCCGTAATAGCAAAACATATTAAGATAGCACTTGTCGGCCAGCCGAATGTCGGCAAGAGTATGCTCATTAACTCCATCTCAAATGCACATCTTCATGTGGGCAACTTCACGGGTGTAACAGTTGAAAAATCAGAAGTGCTATTTGATTATAAAGACTATCACTTTACCGTGGTGGATTTGCCGGGGACTTATGCGTTTACGGATTATACCATTGAGGAGCGTGTGACACACAACTATCTTTGTGCAGAGAGTTACGACTTGATTATCAATGTTGTAGATTCAACAAATTTAGAAAAAAATCTTCAGCTTACTGCCGAACTTATGAGCATGAGCAAGAAGATTGTCATTGCCCTAAATATGAGTGATGAAGCGAAAAAAGAGGGCATTGAAATTGATGCAGTCTATATGTCAGAGCTCTTGGGCATTGCCTGTGTAAAGGTTTCTGCACAGACAAAAGAGGGGATTGGAGAGCTTCTTGAAGCTTTGATTGCTACACAAGAGAGAGAAATTCAAGAGCCAAAACTCATCTTTAGTGAAGCTGTGGAGGAGGAGATAGCAGTTATAAGCGAGTATTTGCAAAAGCACAAATATGAAGCGGTAAATTCTTATAGAAATATTGCAATCAATCTTTTGAAAAACAACAAAAGAACCTATATGAAACTCCATGATAATCCTATTTGGACGGAACTGCAGCCTCTGCTTATTGAGGCTTCCAAACATATAGAGTTACACCATGACAGCGATGATATTAAAGAATCTTTCGCAGAAGAGTATGCCTCTTTTAACCGCGGGATAAGTGCAGAGGTTCTCAAACAGGAAAAACTCGAAGAGAAAAAAACACTCACGGAAAAGATAGACAGTGTTTTAATTCATCCACTTTTAGGAATTCCGATATTTTTATTTTTTATGTGGGCTCTTTTTCAGCTGACTTTTGAAATCGGCTCTATTCCTATGGAGTGGATTGACGGATTTTTTGGATGGTTTGGAGATACCGTCGGTGCTACAATAGGCAATGACGATATCCGTTCTTTGGTTGTGGATGGAATAATTGCCGGAGTCGGTGCTGTTGTTTTATTTGTGCCAAATATCATCATCCTTTTTGTGGGCATCGCGCTTTTGGAAAGTACAGGGTATATGTCACGTGTTGCGTTTTTGCTTGATGGCTTTTTTCATAAATTCGGGCTTCACGGACAGTCATTTATTCCTCTTGTAACAGGTTTTGGATGTTCCATTCCTGCGTATATGTCGGCGCGTATATTAAAAAATGACAGAGACAGATTACTGACTCTTTTCATTATCGGATTTATGAGCTGTGGGGCAAGACTTCCTGTGTATGTACTGTTTGCAGGTGCATTTTTTGCTCCTGATATGGCTGGAAATATTCTTTTTGTCATATATATCTCGGGAGCACTTATTGGTCTGATTGCTGCAAAAATACTCAAGCTCACTGCGTTTAAAGGTGTCGATGAGCCTTTTGTAATGGAAATGCCAAAGTATAGACTTCCATCACTCAAACTCATTTGGCATACGGTGTTGACAAAAACAATGATGTACCTTAAAAAAGCGGGTACTTTCATTGCCGCGGCTTCTATGCTTATTTGGTTTTTGAGCAATTATCCAAAAAATTTAGAACTAGTTAAAGTTTTTGAAGTAAAAATAGAAAACACTTTGAGTGAAGATGGAAAAAAACTTTTGGCGAATGAGCTTGCAACAGCTCAGCTCGAACAGAGCTATTTGGGAACTATAGGAAAATTTTCCGAGCCTATTTTTGCACCGCTTGGTTTTGACTGGAAGATGAGTGTGGCACTTCAAACAGGGCTTGCAGCCAAAGAAGTTGTAGTCTCAACACTTGGCGTTTTATATGCTTTGGGCAGTGATGTGGATGAAGAGAACAACTCTCTCATAAACGCAATCAGTAAAAATATCTCTTTTGCTTCGGCGATGGCGTTTATAGTGGTTATTATGGTTTATTTGCCATGTTTGGCGGCTTCGATTGTGTTCACTCGTGAAGCAGGGGGAATTAAGTACTTTTTTTATCTCTTGGCATTTACCTCAATTGTGGCTTATGGCCTTGCGTTTATAACCTACAATGTTGTGAGTGCATTTTTTTAAGACTATTAACTACTTATTAGCAGATATTGGTTAAACTTTGTTCATGAAAAAAATATTAATGATTGAAGATGATTTAGAATTAGCGGAGATACTTACAGAGTATCTCCAGCAGTTTGAGTTTGAGGTCGTAACGGAAGATGACCCTTTTAAAGCAGTGAGTATCTTAAAGTTAGAACCATTTGATTTGGTTATTTTGGATTTGACTCTTCCTGGTATGGACGGACTTGAAGTTTGTGAGGCTATTCGTGAACGTCAGGATATCCCTATAATTATTTCTTCTGCCAGAAGCGATGTCACAGACAAAATAAAAGCGCTTGAGCTAGGAGCAGATGATTATCTTCCTAAGCCTTATGACCCAAGAGAGCTTGAGGCGAGGATTCACTCTGTTCTTCGCAGATACGAAGCAAGAAGTGAGGCAAAAGAAGATTCTAAAAGTGATTTCAAGTGCGACAAATCAACGATGCAAATTACCTATAAAAACCGCAATATAGATTTAACAAACGCAGAGTTTGGAATTCTTTCTTATATGATTGCAAAGCAGGGTTTAGTCGTTTCAAGAGAAGATTTGATTCACAATGTAAACGCAATCAATGAAGACTCTTCCAATAAAAGTATTGACGTTATGGTAGGTCGTATCCGTAATAAACTAGGTGATAAAACTCTTATAGAATCTGTAAGAGGTGTTGGCTATAAGCTTTTAAAGTAAAAGAACTTTATGCAAAAACATGCTGTTTTAATAACAATCCTCTTTGCTCTTGTGGTAACAGTAGTGAGTGTGAGTGTTGTTTTTTTAGAATTTCATAAGCTGAACAAACAGCAGTATATAGACCATATTTTTACAAAATACTCCGTTATTACCCAAATTTATAGGGCTCACACTCTCTCCAAGAGTTCAGAGATTATGCTTGAGGCAAATCTTGCTGTGTATAAACTTCTTGTTATCAAAGAAAAAAAACTTGAAAAAGAAATTTTAAATGATGCCATAGTTTTAAAACGTGAAGGTTTTAAAAGCATAGACTCTTCTATCATGCTCAACACACAGGGAATGTATACTCAAAATAACATCAGTGATTTGAGTGTAAGTATGTTAGAACATGAAAAAAATATTTACTTTTTTATGCAAACACAATCGGGTGCTATTCTTATTAAGGATGAAGACCTTAAACCTTACAGCGATTGGAGTGTACTGTATACCTACACGACAGTAATTGCTATTATCGCCATCTCTTACTTTTTAATTTTGCAAAAACTCAGACCTTTGATTCGTCTCAGAAGAAAGATTGCCTCTTTTGGTAATGGGAATATGAAAATCTCTTTCAAAACAAAATCCTGTGATGAAATCGGCCTGGTTTCTAATGAACTCGAATCTGCAAGAAGAAAAATAAATACTATTTTAGAATCGCGTACACTTTTTTTACGCAATCTTATGCATGAGCTAAAGACGCCAATAGCAAAAGGAACAATAGCCACACAGATGCTCGATTCAAAAAAACAAAAAGACAGATTTGTTTCCATTTTTGGAAGACTTGAAGCACTTGTGACTGAGTTTGCCATGATTGAAGAAGTGACAAGTTTAGATACTCAAAATGGTTTTAAAGAGTACAGACTGGTTGATATTATAGATGGTGCAATTGACATGGCAATGGTTGAACGGGAGCATGTTACTATAGAAGTAAACGCAGACGTAAAAATTATGGCGAATTATAGACTTTATACGACGGCCATAAAAAATATGATAGATAATGGGATAAAATATTCACCGGATGGACATGTGAAAATACTTATGATAAATAATGAGCTTTGTTTTGAAAGTAAGGGCAAGTGTATTGCTCATCCGTTGCAGTATTATATAGAACCTTTTACAAAAGAAAATCCCTCAAAAAACAGTTTTGGGCTTGGACTTTATTTGGTTGACTCTATTTTAAAAGCCCATTCTCAGGTCCTTGCGCATGAGTATCATGCGGGGATAAACAGATTTATATTCGCATAAGTTTATATAAGTAAACTTTTAGGATGAATAAAACCACCAATGGCTTCTCTCTAGTACTGTTTGCATTGTCTTTTTTTGTTTTCGGATGGCTTAGTCATACTGCCTATATGCCTATTCACGAGATACAAAATCCAAGTATATTGGAAAAGATTAAAAAAGATAAAGTTTTAAATGTAGTGCTTTTAAATTCACCTTCAACTTACTATATTGGAACAGATGGAGAACAGGGATTCGAGTATGATTTACTCAAAGCTTACGCCGATTATTTGGGCGTTGCGCTCAAGATTACTGTGGCGCATACAACAAAAGAAGCGATAGAACTGAGTAAAAATCCCGACATTCACATAACATCCGCAGGACTTGCCAAAACACAACTTCAAGAAGACCGTTTTAATTTTGGACCCTCATATCATGAAGTGCAACAGCAGGTTATCTGTTATAGAGGCATGTTAAATACTAAAAATTTTCCAAACGATGTTGAGGCACTTGCCGGTTTAAGAATTATGATAGGAGAAGAGACAAGCTATAGTGAAACTATACAGACATTGCAAAATGAAGGCTATGACTTAAATGTCACTTTAACCTCAGAGTATTCAACAGAAGAGTTACTGCAAAAAGTCTCAAACAATGAAATAGACTGTACCATTGCGAACTCTAACATCTACTCCATAAACCTGCGCTATTTTCCAGAGATTGCTATGGCATTTACTATTAGCGGCAGAGAACAGCTTGCTTGGGTATTAGCACCAGACTCAAAAGGCTTGGAAGCTAGTATGTACGCTTGGCTGAACGGTTTTAACCAAAGCGGAGCAATGGCAGCTCTTAAGGACCATCACAGTGGTTATATAATGTTTTTTGATTATTATAATACGAAGATGTTTTACAATCGTATAAAAACAAGACTCCCAAGATTTCAAGAACTTTTTTCAAAAGCTTCAAACGATTATAGTATTGCCTGGACTCTTTTGGCAGCGATTGCATATCAGGAATCACATTGGAACCCCAATGCGAAAAGTTTTACAGGGGTGCGTGGTTTGATGATGCTTACAAACAACACAGCTAAGATGTTAGGCGTAGAAGACAGAGTCGACCCTGCACAGAGCATCGATGGCGGTACGAGACATATTGTAGAGATGCTTAAGTTGGTTCCTCCTGAAGTTCAAGGCGAAAACAGACTTAAGTTCGCACTCGCTGCCTATAATGTTGGAATGGCACATTTGCAGGATGCTATGGACTTGGCAAAAAAATTAAATAAAAATGAGAATGAGTGGAGTGATTTAAAGACAGTATTGCCTCTTTTAGCTCAAAAAAAGTATTATAAGGATTTAAAGTACGGATATGCCAGAGGTGAAGAACCTGTGAAGTATGTGGAGTCAGTTTATAATTATAAAGATATTTTAGAAAACGCTCTCTCTGAGTCTTCGAGAGTGACTATAAGCACAGACACTCAAGCGTTGACGAAATAAAAGAGAGTTACAACTCTCCTTCTCTTCCGTTTTTTAGTGAGGTTAAGAAAGTTTCCATATCGTACTTGATTCTGTACTCAGGAGTCATAATATGAATGAGAATGTCACCTAAATCTATTACAATCCAGTCTCCGCTCTCGTCAATGTTATTAAATTTTTCTGCTGGTTTCAAATCTTTTTTTAAGTGATCTAAAAGTGCTACGGTATGTTTTGTCCCAAGAGATGATGCTATGATTGCATAGTCAACAAAATAATTTTTTTCTCTTAAGTCAAATACTTCAATTGCCTCAGCCTTGTTCTTGTCAAGCACTGCTACGATGTTTTCTATTCTAGGTTGCATTTTTTTCCTTGTAATATTTTATAATCTCTACTGCACAGCACTCTGGAAGCATTGCAGCATCCATCATTTTTCTCAAATACGACGATGATACCTTTGCGTCTAAGTCGAGTGTCAAAAATTTTTCAGGTATTTTTATGTCACCTCTGGGGGCGACGATAAAAGTTACAAGCTTGGAGAGTTCTTCATAACTATTCCATTTTGGAAGATCAGCTATGTTGTCCGCACCAATAACGAGATAAATTTTTTTATACTTTTTTAGAAGGTATTTTACACTTTCTATAGAGGGCACTTGTCTATTTTGTTTGACTTCATAATCGTCGATTTTGACATTTTTATAAGAAGAAAATATCTTCTTTAGCCATTTTAGTCTTAACTCAGATGGAGCATGAGAAAGTTTTTTAAATGGGTTTAAAAAAGTCGGCATCAAAATAATTTCATCAATAAATTCTAGCTTCTGTAAAGCATTTACAACAGCCACGTGACCGATATGCGGCGGGTCAAAAGAGCCGCCAAAAAGTGCAATAGATTCCATATTTAATGCGAATTATAACTAATTTTAGATAAAATAACCGAATTAAATTTATGTAGGATATATAATGGCGCTTAAAATAGCAATTAACGGATTTGGCAGAATAGGTCGTTGTGTGGCTCGTATCGCGGCAAAAAGGGATGATGTAGAGCTTGTTGCCATCAACGACATGGCGAGTATGGACATGATGATGTATCTTTTGAAAAATGACTCTGTTCACGGTACTTTTAAGAGTGAAGTTATTCAGCTTGATGAGCATAACATCAGCATTGACGGACAAAAGATAAGAGTATTCTCTGATCGTGATCCTAAAAATCTAAAATTTGCTGACTTTGGTGCAGATATGGTTTTGGAGTGTACGGGTGTTTTTTTAACACAAGAATCAGCTCAAATTCATATTGACAACGGCGTAGAAAAAGTTCTTTTCTCTGCTCCTGCAAAAGATAAGCTTACTCCTACATTTGTTCTAGGTGTAAATGAGGAGAAGTATGATGGACAAAAAATTGTTTCAAATGCTTCTTGCACTACAAATTGTTTAGGGCCTGTTGCCCGCGTTTTAGATGATGCGTTTGGAATAGAAAAAGGTCTTATGACGACTATTCATTCATATACAAATGACCAAAATATTTTAGATGTAAAACACTCTTCTGACAAACGCCGTGCACGTGCCGGTGCCATCAACATGATACCGACGACAACAGGTGCTGCCAAAGCCATCAGTCTTGTAATGCCTCAACTTGAGGGAAAACTTCATGGACAAAGTATCCGTGTTCCGACGCCGGATGTTTCCATGGTTGATTTAAATGTTGTTGTGTCTAAAAAAACGACAAAAGAAGAAGTAACGGCTGTATTTAACGAAGTAGCGAATAACAGACTTAAGGGTCTATTGCTGATGGACAAAGATATGAGAGTATCTCAAGACTTTGTCGGTTCTGAATACAGCGCAATAGTAGCTGAAGATTTAACTCAGGTTATTGGCGGAGATATGGTGAAAATCATGGCTTGGTATGATAATGAATGGGGTTATTCAATGAGACTTATAGACATGGCAATACATATTAGCAAATAGGACAAACTTTGGAATTATTAAATATTAAACAATTAGATTTAGCAGATAAAAAAGTATTTATAAGATGTGACTTTAATGTTCCTATGGATGATTTTGGGAACATCTCTGATGACAGACGTATCCGTTCGGCACTTGCGACAATTAGTTACTGTTTAGATCAGAACTGTGCTGTTATTTTAGCATCACATTTGGGTCGCCCGGATGGTGAAGTAGATATGAAGTACTCTTTAGCTCCGGTTGCAAGAAGACTGCATCAGTTACTTAAAAAAGAGATTATTATTGCTGCAGACGTTGTTGGCGAAGATGCAATGGCAAAAGCAGCAGCACTTGAAGGTTCACAGATTTTACTTTTAGAAAATATTCGTTTCGAAGCGGGTGAAACTAAAAACAATCCGGAATTTGCAAAAAAACTTGCAGGGATGGCTGAATTTTACATCAATGATGCTTTTGGCGTTTCTCACCGTGCGCATGCCTCAGTTGAGGGTATTACACATTTTTATGATGAGAAGCACAAAGCAGCGGGTTATTTACTTCAAAAAGAGATTCAGTTTTTTGGTAAACTTATTGAACATCCGGTACGTCCTTTTGCAGCTATTGTTGGCGGTTCAAAGGTTTCAGGTAAACTCGAAGCACTTATAAATCTTCTTCCTCGTGTTGACAAAATATTTATCGGCGGAGGCATGGCGTTTACATTTCTCAAACAAATGGGCTACAACATTGGAGCTTCATTGGTTGAAGATGATTTGCTTGAAGATGCACAGCATATAATGAACGAAGCGAAAAAACTTGGGGTAAAATTTTACCTTCCGGTTGATGTAATAGCAGCAGACAGATTTTCAGAAGATGCAGTGAGCAAGATTGTTACAGCTCAAGAAATTCCGGATAATTGGATGGGGCTAGATATCGGGCCCGCAACTGTAAGACTTTACCGTGAAGGTTTAAATGATGTACAAACTGTTTTATGGAACGGACCTATGGGCGTTTATGAAATGGAAAAATTTGCGCGTGGCTCATCTAAAATAGCACACTTTGTAGCAGACAGTTACGCAACAACAGTAGTTGGTGGCGGAGACACTGCAGACCTTGTGCAAAGAATAGGACTTGATGAAGAGATGACATTCATTTCAACAGGTGGTGGAGCTTCACTAGAACTTTTAGAGGGTAAAATCTTACCTGGTGTTTTACCTCTTATTGTAAAAGAGGATTAAAATGATTTTAGCTGCGAATTTAAAAACAAACCTGACTCGTGAAAAAACAAATAAGTATATGAAGGGTTTGGAGAGGTTTTTAGACGAGAGCAAATCAGCACAAGAAGTTTATGTTTTTCCAGCTACTTCGAGCTTGGATAAATACACTAAAAATGTAGTTGTCGGTGCTCAAAATGCATACCCTACACTAAATGGTGCGTTTACTGGGGAAATTGGACTTGAGCAATTAGAAGAGTTTGGGATTAAGACTATTCTTATAGGCCACAGTGAACGTCGTCATATTTTAGGCGAAACGCAAGAAATTTTAGTTAAAAAATTTGCTTTTTATAAAGAGCAGGGCTTTAAAATAATTTATTGTGTCGGTGAACCTCTAAACATCAGAGAAGCCGGACATGATGTTATGATGAACTATATCTCTGCTCAGTACGAAGGTATAGACACAGAGTATGAAAATCTTATTATTGCGTATGAACCGGTTTGGGCGATAGGCACAGGCTTAACCCCAACACTAGAAGAGATCGAAAATATTCATAAAGAACTTAAGAAAAAATCACCGGCGCCAATACTTTATGGCGGCAGTGTAAAAGTAACAAACGCTAAAGATGTTTTAGCACTGACAAGTGTAGATGGTGTTTTAGTAGGAAGTGCAGCACTTTATTTAGACCATTTTTGCAGCATGATAGATGATGCAGAGGCAATAGAAAAAATAGCAGGAGAAAAGTAAAAGATGATAATGAAGGGCAAAAAAGGTCTTATAGTAGGACTAGCAAACAACAAGTCTATAGCATACGGAATAGCACAAGCTTGTGCGGCTCAGGGTGCTGAAATGGCATTCACATATTTGAATGATGCACTCAAAAAAAGAGTTGAACCAATTGCAAAAGAATTTGGCAGCGAGTATGTGTATGAGCTTGATGTTTCTAATGAAGAACATATGTCTGGTATTGCAGCATTAATTGAAAAAGATTTTGGCAAGATAGATTTTTTAGTTCACTCAGTTGCGTTTGCTCCTAAAGAGGCTTTAAGCGAGCCGTTTATTAAAACTACAAAATCAGCATTTCAGATAGCTATGGATATTTCTGTTTATTCATTAATTGATTTGACAAATCGTTTAGAGTCAGTTTTGACTGACGATGCTTCTATTTTGACACTTTCATATCTCGGAGGACCAAAGTACATTGTTAACTATAATGTCATGGGTGTTGCCAAAGCTGCGCTTGAGTCAACTGTACGTTATATGGCGGTAGACCTCGGTAAAAAGGGACAGCGTGTAAACGCAATCTCTGCTGGACCAATAAGAACGCTTGCCGCGGCTGGAATAGGCGATTTTAAACAAATACTTAATTGGAATGAAGCAAACGCTCCACTCAAAAAAAATGTAACAATAGAACAAGTTGGAAACTCTGCAATGTATTTACTGAGTGATTTGTCATCTGCCGTTACGGGTGAAATTCACTATGTAGACAGCGGTTATAACGTAATGGGTATGGCAGCTGCCGAGACTACACCAGACGGAAAAACAGTTCTTTCTTGGGATTTGAGAGAAAAATAGTTTTCACTTCCTCTTTAAGAGTAATATATATTTATTACTCTTTCTTCTTTTTTCCGCATCATTTTAAAATTGATTAAAAATTAATCATATATCTGTATCTTCTGTATTCATTCTATGTAATAATTATTCCATCAAAAATAAGAAGGAAACACAATGAAATTATTAAAACTTAGTTTAGCAGCGGCAGTTCTTGCAACTGGAATATTAGCAGCTGAGGAATCAGAAATCGGAATTAGTGCAAATGTAGCAGCAACAAGCAATTATGTTTGGAGAGGTATGACTCAATCAGATGATGCACCGGCAATTCAAGGTGGATTTGATTTAGAGTATAAAGGTTTTTATGTTGGGACTTGGGGTTCTAGTGTGCAGTTTGGAGATACTACAACTGCTATGGAAGCAGATTTATATGCAGGTTATGCAGGTTAGATTGATGCGTTTAGTTATGACGTAGGATATGTTCAGTTTATGTACCCTGGTTCTGCAGACGAATTAAACTTTGGTGAAGCATATGTAGGGTTAGGATATGACTTTAAAGTACTCTCTGTAGGAGCTAAATACTATTTCGGTATAGATACAAATGATGTAGATGTTCCTGGAGATGAATGGGAGCCAGCAGATGCTATGGAAGCAAGTGTTTCTGTCCCACTACCGGCTGAAATCACATTTGATGGTCTTTATGGTCAATATGGAAAAGATGGCGATGACAATGGTGTAGGTAAATACTACTCAGTAGGTCTTTCTAAATCATTTGGCAAATTTGATTTTTCTGTAGCGTACACAGGTATGGACTTTTTTGACGATGCAGCGGATGACCAAAACAACTTTCTTGGTACAATTGGAACAAGTTTCTAATATACTAAACACCTGACTTTTTCTCCTCTTTTTATCCCCTTTTTCCTGTTTTAGGGGATAAAAAATTCATTTTCGCTATACTTTCCCCATGAGACACTTACTTAAAAAACTTTTTTACATTAGCTTTATGTTATTTCTTATCTCTCTTATCTCATTTTTAGCAATCCACGCAGCACCCAACAGTTTTTTTGGAGCGGGCGAACTCAATCCGAACATGACAAAAGAAGCGATAGAGCAATTGAAAGCTGTGTATGGCTTAGACAAGACACTATCACAGCAATATATTGACTGGGTTGTAAATATACTCACGCTGAATTTTGGAGTATCTTTTGTTTCAGGCCAAGATGTCAGCTCTGAAATACTCAAACGCATTCCTGTCACACTTGTGATGAATTTTGTAGCACTGATATCTGTCTTTATCTTATCTTTATATCTTGGTATAAAAGCAGCGCTAAATTACGAAAAAAAATCAGATTATATTATCCGCCAAATCTCTTTGGTCTCTTTCTCTATGCCTTCGTTTTATCTTGCTCTGATTTTCATTATACTTTTTAGCGTCAATTTAGATATTTTTCCAATTTCCGGGCTTCACTCTATAGAAGAAAAAACAGGCTTTGCAAACTACCTTGACATGGCATGGCACCTGACTCTCCCGATATCAGTCATGATTTTTGTAGGTCTAGGGAGTATGATAATCTACATCCGTTCTCTTACCTTAGAGATTTTAAAGAGTGATTATTACTATTTTGCACTCTCTCGCGGATTATCGCAAAAAAATCTGCTGCGTTTTTACATCTTGCCAAATCTTCTGCCTCCGATTATCACTCTTTTGGGTTTATCATTACCGGGTTTAATAGGCGGAAGTGTTATTCTAGAATCTATTTTTGGAATTGAGGGAATGGGACAACTCTTTTTTATGAGCGCACTCAGTAGAGATTACCCAATTATTATGGGAACGTTGATGATTACTGCGTTTTTAACACTGATTGGAAATATGATCGCAGATATAATTTTGTTGAGGCTAAACCCTTACATGAAACGCGGCTAAGAAAGAAGAAAAGGGAATATTTATTAGTTTAATAGTGCGTCTGAACTTTTAAAAATCTCATAAAACTTGTTTTTATGTAGCTTTAGGGGGTTGTAGGGACCTTTATGTCCCTGCCACTATAATGGGCTTTGCTCATTATAGTGTATAAATTAATTAAACAGTGCCTCAAGCGCGTCAACGCCATCTTTAGCTTCTTCGATAGTACCATTTTCATTTGTTTTTTCATTTGTCTCTACAAGCTCTATCTGTAAACCGGTAAGCATTGAAGCAAGACGAATATTTATACCGCTTTTTCCAATAGCTTTAGACTTTTGGTCAGCAGGAAGTGTAATAATTGCTTTTTCATTTTCACCCTGAGCATTTTTAACTATTTCAACATGAGAGATAATTGCAGGGCTCATGACACGGGAGATAAACAATTCGGGAATACTTGAGTATTCAATACAGTCAATATTTTCACCGATTAATTCCTGACTCACTGCGTTTATACGAACACCTCTTACGCCAACTGTTGCTCCAACTGCGTCTACTTGCGGGTGTGTACTGATAAGTGCTATTTTAGCTCTCTCACCGGGGATACGTGCAGATTTTTCTACAATAACTACTCCATCAGCGATTTCTGGAACTTCAAGTGCTAAAAGTTCTTCTAAAAATTTAGGAGAAGTGCGTGAGAGTTCTATTTGAATACCATTTTCTTTATCCATACCAACACGGCGAACTACGGCTTTAATATGGTCACCAACTTTAAACTTTTCACCTTTAATACGGTTTTTCATAGGAAGAACAGCACGGACTTCATCTACTTCGATGTAAGTTGCGTTTTGACTGTCAACTCTTGTTACACGGCCTGAAACGAGCATACCGATTTTAGATTTGTATTTGTTGAAAAGTTCATCTTCTACAAGTCTTTGGATATGGTACTCAATCTCGCGGTGAAGTTGAGATGCCGCGGTTCTTCCGTAATCTTCAATGTTGTGGTCAATTTGCAGTTGATCCCCTAAATCTACCTGATCGTCATACTCTCTTGCTTCTGTGAGTGAGATGTATGCCGGAGCTACTTCTTCATCTTGAAGTTTTTCATCATCGTCAGCTACAACAGTAATTATTTGTATGATTTTAACTTTTTTACTCTGTTTGTCTATTTGTGCTTCGAAAGCAAATTTATGATTGATTACGCGTTTTGCTGTTTGTACAAAAGCTGTTTTTAAAGCCTCTACAACCTGATTTTGGTCTAGCCCTTTTTCACTTGCGATTGCTTCTGCAATTTCTAAAATTTTTTCCATATGTATATCCTGTATAAAGGTCGTTTCACAAAAAATAAAATGTAATATTTGGGGGATTTCTTATGAAGTTCATCATTATATATAAAAACTGCTAAAAACATCTTTAATGCGCCTTTTAGTACTTTTTTACTATAATGCAAAACTTTTTATACTATGGACAAGGAACAAAAATGGATTTAAAATTTGCAAGAACAGAGATAACTTCAAAACCTAAAAAAGCAGAATTAGCAAAAATAGAGGCTGCTGTCGCAAAAGAAAACAGTGTAATTTTTTATTTTGACAGAGAAAACTCTCACAAAGATTTACTGGAACTTCAAGATTATTTTGAAGCAAAAGGTAAAAGTTTTTACATGAACGAAGTAAAATATGGTCTTGCTGACAATGAGTATATGTACCAAGTTCACATTGTAAGCTAAAGAGAGACAGATGAGCAAGAAGTTATTTATAGAGACTTTAGGTTGTGCGATGAACTCTCGCGACTCCGAACATATGATTGCGGAGTTGAAAGAGAAAGAAGGTTATGAAACAACCGAAAACTTCAGAGATGCAGACCTTATTCTTATAAATACATGCTCTGTTCGGGAAAAACCTGTACAAAAACTATTCTCGGAGCTTGGCGTTTTTTACAAAAAGAAAAAAGAGGGCGCAAAGATAGGCGTTTGCGGTTGTACTGCTTCGCACCTTGGTGCGGAGATAATTAAACGAGCCCCTTATGTGAGTTTTGTTTTGGGAGCGCGTAATGTTTCTAAAATAAGCGAAGTTTTGCACAGAGACAAAGCAGTCGAAATTGATATTAACTATGATGAAAGTGAATTTGCATTTAAAGACTTTCGCTCCTCTCCTTACAAAGGTTTCATAAACATTTCTATTGGCTGTGACAAGGCCTGTACTTTTTGTATAGTCCCTAAAACACGCGGTGAAGAGATTTCTATTCCGGATTCTCTCATCATTAATGAAGCAAAAAGAATTGTAGAATCAGGAGCCAAAGAGATTTTTCTTTTGGGGCAAAATGTTAACAATTACGGTCGCCGTTTCTCAGGTGAACATGAAAAAGTAAACTTTACAGAACTTCTTCGAAGACTGAGTGAGATTGACGCTTTAGAGAGAATTCGTTTTACCTCCCCACACCCTTTTCATATGGATGATGAATTTATAGAAGAGTTCGCACGGAATCCAAAAATATGTAAATCTATGCACATGCCGCTTCAAAGCGGTTCGAGTAAAGTATTAAAAGATATGAAACGCGGTTACACGAAAGAGTGGTTTTTAAACCGTGTTGCAAAGCTCAAATCTGAATGTCCCCAAGCGACTATCAGTACGGACATTATCGTCGCGTTCCCTGGTGAGAGTGATGAAGATTTTGCCGAGAGTATTGATGTTATGAAGCAGGTTGAATTCGATCAGATATTCTCTTTCAAATACTCTCCTCGCCCTGAAACTGAAGCTGAACATTTTACGAATACAGTCGATGAAGAAATAGCGTCCGATAGGTTGAATATGCTGCAGTCACTGAACAATGAGATTATAGACAAGAAAAACGCAAGACAACTCGGAAAAGTTTACAGAGTCTATTTCGAAGCTTTGAATAAAGATAATTATGTTGCAGGAAGAAGTGATAATAATATTCTCATTAAGGTCAAAGGCTCAGATGAGCTTTTGGGTGAATTTAGAGATGTGAAAATTACGGCTATAGGCCGGACAATTTTAACAGGTGAGATTCTTGCTTAAAAATCTCACCCGTTCGTTCGCTCTTCTTCTTTTACCTTTTATAGCCTCACTTTTTATACGATTTTTATACCTTACAAACAAAAAGCAATTTCATGCACCCAAAGAGATAAGCGACGAGCCGATTATTTTTGCCTGTTGGCACGGAGAGCTTTTGATGCTTCCATACCTCTATTCTCATTACAGAAAAACACCTCATGCAAAAGTTTTAATATCGAGCCATTTTGACGGTGCATTTATTTCAAAAACCATAGAATATTTTGGTTTGGGAACGATAGCCGGTTCTACAAACAGAAACGCAGTCCGAGTACTCATAGAGGCCATTAAAGTTATTAAAGAAGGTTATGACATAGGAATAACTCCCGATGGGCCTAAAGGACCTCGCCATGAAGTTGCAGATGGTATAATAGTTATGGCGCAAAAGACAAAGGCTAAAATTGTCTTAGTAGAGATAAAGCCGACAAAGTTTTGGCGCTTTAACAGTTGGGATAAGTTTACCGTTCCAAAGCCTTTTGGCACGCTTCACTATTATGCATCTGAAATGTTGGATGTAAGTGAAATGGAGCTTGAAGAGGCAAGAGAGTTTATTAAAAAGGGGTTGTTGAAACATGAATACTAAATCTATTTTAGCCCTTGTGGCACTCTCTTTGGTCTCTGTAATGGGTGTGTATGTTTTAGTGAATCCATCCTATCAAAAGTCAATTCAAGCGAAGTACTTTTATGAAATAGGAAACTATAAAGAAGCTTTGAGCCTTGCAAAAGAGTCTTTTAGCATGGATGTTTATAACAGAATGGCCTCAACTGTTATGGCACAATCTGTCACTGCTTTAAAATATGTCTCTTACATAGAGATGGGCAAAAAGTATATGGCAGAAATAAATCTCATTGCAACGCATGAAAATATTACGGATGCCGATAAGGCGAAAATACGAATAATGTGTGAAATTATGAATACAGAATACGTTAAGCTCGCTCCGAGCGTTATTACAGATGAATCACTCGTGAAAGAGACAGCAGAGTATAATCAAAAGTTTGAGAAACTCCTTGAAAAAGTTACTAGATAGACAAAGAGTGGCTTTCTTGGAATTCCTTGAAAGCTTTAAGGGTTACTCAGATTTAACGGTTCAAAGTTATGACGAGTCCATAAAAGAAGCACTCGCTTGTATTGAGATTTTAGAAGAAGAGAAACAAATAATCCTCAATTTAATGCCTTACCGCATTAAAATTGCACACCTCAATGCAAAGACCATTTCAAAAAAATTAAGTGCTATACGAAGTTTTGCAGAATATTTGAGAGATAACGATTTTACTATTGTTCTCAAAGCAGATGACAGTGTAAAAGTAGCAAAAACATTGCCAAAACCAGTTTCACATAAGAATATTTTAGAAGCGCTTGCTCATGCAGATTTGGAAGAGCACTTGGTTGTTGTCATGCTTTATACGCTTGGGGTGAGAATCTCAGAATTATCTAACATAAAACTCACAGATATTTCTGCTTCATGGATTCGTGTTCTTGGAAAAGGGAACAAGCAAAGGGATATTCCTTTGCTGGATAGTACAAAAAAGCTGCTTGATGAATATTTAACGAATAGCAATCCAAAAAAATTTCTTTTTGAAAGAAATAGAGGAAAATTAAGCGAAAATAGTCTAAGATATATCGTTACTAAAGTCTTTAAGAGGGTTGCCCTAAAAGTTACTCCCCATCAACTTCGCCATTCGTACGCTACCGCACTTTTAAACAGTGGAGCGCCCATAGTGGATGTAAGTGAGCTACTTGGGCACTCATCTATGGCTACAACACAAATATATACGAAATTAGGCAGTGCATTGAAACAACAAAATTACAATAAAGCACATCCTCTTTGTGGAGTGGGTGAGTAGTGCTAAGTAGACTATTTGAAGCTTTATACCTCAAAGTATTTGTAAATATTGTAATCAAGCGTGCTGTATGCACCGTATATATTGAGTTGCTTTCTAAAAAAAATGTCATCAAAAGTGTAGAAGAGAATTTTGATACAAAATTTATGAATGAAAAAATGCTTGCGTTTATCTCTCGCTATACAAATGAATCTCCTTATTACTATATATCTGTCCTTGATAACTCTTCGTCTCAGGGGGCTATTCCAACCTGTTCTAAAAATCAGCTTGGGCAGTACCATGATATGACATCTTCTGAATATAGATGTTTTAAAGAAAAGTGGAGCTATTTTACTTCCCAATCAGATTTATATGCGCTCGAAAAGCAGTATAAACAGATAGGTTTGGATTTTCTTTTTTCACCTTTTGTTTTGTTGGCTAATTTTTTCAAAGATAAAATAGACAATCATTTGGCAATGTTTGTTTTAGTAGAAGAAAATTATCTCTCTTTAGCTATTTTTGATAACTCCGAATTACTTTTTGCAAAACATCTTGATGTGAGAAACCACAAAGATGAGGATGCTGTTCTTGCGTATGAAGAAGATTCAAGTGATTTGAATTTTGATTTGGATGAGGGCATAGATCTTGATGATATAACTGCCATTGATGAACTGGATACTTTGGATGATTTTGGAAATATTGAGGATTTGGATTCTCTCGAAGAGATAGATGAATTTTCAGAATCAAAAGATTTGGAAGAGGAATTCTACCAGGCTAACCTGAACGCATCTGAGCAGAAAACATCTACGGGAATCAATGAAGATTATCAGAGATTTTTGCTGATTCAAAGTTCAGTAAAACGCTTTTATGCTGATGACAAGTATGAGGGTACATTTATAGAGAGTGTTTATATTGCAGATGGCTGCGGAGTGAGTGCAGATCTTAAAGGTTATCTGGAAGAAGAGATGTTTTTAAGCGTGTATGTAAGAAAAATAGATTTAGCAATGCAGGTTTGTGAAATGGCAAAAGCGGAGTTGAACTCATGAAATACAGCTACATAAAACCTAGAAAAAAATCTATTTTTACAGCAGAGCTTAAAATTACGATGACTTTTTTTATTATGACTCTTGGTATGCTTTTTTTAACATATACATTTTTAGTTTATAAAGATCTGCGTTTTTCTCAAGAGAGAGATGAGATTATTCAAAAAAGATTTGATTTTGGCGTTGCTATTGAAGATATGAAAGAGCAGATAGTTTTTATAGAAAAAGAAGCACTTTTAAGTGAGAGAATTTATACACAAAACGCAGTCTTAAAAGATTCTATCGCAAATCTTTTTGATTTGATTCCTCAGAGAATTACGCTTTCTGAAGCCTCTTTGCTTGAGAACGGACTCATTCTTTTTGGAATTACTCCTAGCAAAGATGTGTATAATTTTATGCTTCAGGCACCGCTGCGTTCTATTTTTCACAAAACATACAGCAGTTTTTATCCACAGCCAAACGGCTGGCTGAAATTTGTTTCTACTAACTACATTGAAGAAGAGAGCTATGAAACAAATATCTCCAATAGTAGAAATCAAGAGATAAAAGAGGAGAATGGAGATGAAAATTAATGTTTCACGTCAAAATATTTATCTTATAGTCACATCAATTATTCTCTTGGCATTTGTTCTGCTTTTCTCTTTTTTGGTTTTAATTCCTGAGGGGAAAAATTACAGAGAACAGAGAATTGAGCTTAAAAAAGAGAGTACAGAACTTAAAAAATATAAAAACTTTCATGACGAAACATTTGAGACATTAAAACAGCTTCAGGGTGATAACAGACACATTATTGAGGCACTTGATGCTCCGTTTAATCCTCAAAGATTTGAGAAAATACATAAAGATTTTTTCTCTTCGCTCATTATTTCAGAGCCAGAGCAAGTTTCGGATGAAGAAGAATTCTACATTTATGAGGTCAATACAACTTCACACATTAACTCTCCACAAAGTTTTTACAACTTTCTCGAAGCTGTTAATAAAAGCGATTGGATTATAGGTATAAACTTTCCGATTAACTTTAAACGCGATGGAGACCTTATAAAATCTTCTTTTACAATGAGGGTTTATAATGCAAATAAAAAGAAAAAAACAGAAGAAAAAAAAGAGTTAAATTCCAACGAGTAACTCTTTTACTCGCAAAAAAACCGCACTGTTTTCATAAAGATAAGCTCTGATTTTAGGGTCAAGTTTTAATTTTCTACACTCTTCTTTAAACTCTTTTGGTAAGACTGTTTCACTGCGTTTATATGGTGCTATAAAAACAAAATTCCCGCTATAGCTTACTAAAAATTTTCTTCCAAGAACAAGGCTTTCTTCTCCATTGAGCAACTCTCTTTCATTTGCACTGGGCATATAGCCTTGCGTTTTAAGATACTTGTCAACAGCATAAATATCACTGCGTTTATCCTGTGTTGATTTAAAAAAAGCGAATTCTTCAAGTGAAGTTATCTGAGTGTTTTGAATGAGTGCAGCAACATCATCATCCATGTACTTAAAACTTTTTTTAATACCAAGAAGATGCTTTTCTAAAAGAGGCATTGTAATGGTGTGTCTGAATACGTTGCGTTTTATGCTCTCATCAGAGTTGCTCTCATCTACAAAATACTTCACTGCATTTGTGTGCAAATACTCCAAGAGTTCTGACTTGTCGAGATGTAAAAGAGGTCTAAGCAGCGTGTAGTTCTCCCTTACCTCCACATCTTTCATTCCTGCCATCTCAGCACAGCCTGCACCTTTACAAAACTGCATAAGCATCCATTCAAATCTGTCTCCAAGATGATGCGCTGTGAGCAGGTTCTCGTAAGAATGTTCTGTTATAAGTGTATGAAAAAAATCATAGCGAATCTCTCTCGCTTTCGCTTCAAAGTTTTTTTTGATTAGGTCTGCGTTTAGGAGATGACATTTGAAATTATATGTTTTTGCTAATTCCTGAGCATAAGCAACTTCTTCCTTGCTTTGCGCTCTAAGAGCGTAATCAACAATGGCGATGTCAAACTTGATGTTGTTTTGCAGAAGTAAAAAAAGAAGAGCGGTAGAATCGACTCCCGCAGAAAACGCGAGGAGATTTTTTTTGTTTTGAAGTTTTTCTAAACTTGAGTGTTTAAGCATTATCCACAGTAGCCGTCAAAATATTGCCGATGAGTTCAGTGACTTTTGCTTTATAAATAATACCAAAAGTCAGCTCTTCATCTTTTGTTTTGTCATTGACATAAATCTCGCCGTCAATGTCCGGTGCCCAAAGAAGTTTACGAGCACTTAAAAGATACTCGTGCTCATCGCTCTCGCCGTCAATGACAAGTTCAATTTCCTGACCAACTTCTTTTTCAAGAGAGAGTTGTGAGCACTGTGCCGCGATATCGCCAAGAATTTGCGCGCGTTTTGCGATGGTTTTTACCGGAATTTTATCATCCATGTCATATGCCGGCGTAGTCTCTTCATCTGAGTAAGAAAATACATTGATGCGGTCAAAACCAAAAGATGCGGCAAATTCGCACATCTCTTCAAACATCTCCTGCGTTTCGTTTGGATGCCCGACTATGAAGCTTGTTCTTACAAATGAGTTCGGTAAGCTTCTCATAAAGTTTAAAAGCTCTAGTGTTTTCTCTTTGCCAAAGCCGCGTTTCATTAAACGCAGCATTTCATCATTGATGTGCTGAATCGGCATATCGAAGTAGTTGTGAAATATTTCGCTTTTTGCGATGTTTTTAAGCAGAGACATTGTTGTAGTTGAAGGGTATAGATAAAGAATTCTTGCACTTTTAACACCCTCGATAAGCTCAATGCGTTGAATAAGCAGACTTAAACCGTCTTTGATGTTTTGGTCACGAAGGTATGAAGAGCTGTCTTGAGATACAAAGCTGAAATCGAAATACCCTTTTTTCACCAAGCCTTCAACTTCTCTGGCAATAGAGTCTAGAGTTCGTGAATTGAGTTTACCTTTAAAAGAAGGGATAGCACAAAAACTACAAGTTTGGTTACACCCTTCTGAGAGTTTAATGTAAGCGTGGTAAGTAGAACCCGTTACAACTCTCTCGGCACCGTCAATGAGGTAAACCTGTTTAGAGAATCTGCTTTTTTTCTCAGCAAGAAGCTCGTCAATATGGTCGTAATCACCAACACCGGTAAAAATGTCAACCTCAGGCATATCGAGTGCGAGCTCTTCTTTATAGCGCTCACTCAAACAACCTGCCATAACTAAAAGGGAGTCTTCTTTTCTTGCGTCATGAAGATTTAAAATGGTATTTATAGATTCTTGTTTAGCCGCATCTATAAAGCCACAAGTATTGACGATGATGACATCTGCGTTTTGACTGTCGTCCGTGAGTTCAAAGTTTTGGAGTTTTCCCATCATTACTTCAGTGTCAACGAGATTTTTTGTACATCCAAGAGATACTATGTGGAGTTTATTGTTCATATTTGCTACTTTGTATATTTAAAATTAGAATCGCATTATATCTAATGTTATAATACAAGTATGAAAATATATGATGTTTTAATACTTGGAGCAGGTGCAAGCGGGCTGATGTGCGCTGCGCATCTTAATGATAAATTGAGTGTTGCCATGGTTGAGGGCAATGAAAAAGTTGCCAAAAAACTCAAAATTTCCGGCGGCGGAAAATGTAATATAACAAATGTGGCTGTAAGCGAAGCGAATTTTGATGGAGACTCTGAACTTGTAGAATATGCTTTAAGCGTTTTTTCAAAAGAAGATTTGCTTACGTTTTTAGAGCAAAATGGCATTGAACCGGAGATACGAAAAGAGCGCTACTACTTTTGCCAAGAGAGTTCAGATGAAATTATTAAGGTATTAAAAGATAAAACGCAGCATTTTGAGACTTTATTAAACGCAGAGATATTTACGCTAAAAAAGGTGAATGAGATATTTGAACTTAGCACTTCTAAAGGCATTTTAAAAGCTAACAAAGTGGTAGTTGCAACCGGCGGAAAGAGTTATAAAAGTATAGGTGCGAGTGAAATAGGCTTAGATATTGCAAAAAGCTTCGGTATCAAAGTAAAAGAGTTTACTCCCGCACTCGTTGGAATGACACTTCAAAAAGAGCAATTTTGGATGAAAGAGCTCAGTGGACTGAGCTGTTATGTAAACATCACAGTTGCAGATAAAGTCTTAAAAGAAGAGATGCTCTTTGCACATAAAGGCATCAGCGGGCCGGCTGTTTTATCTGCATCGCTTTATTGGCACAAGGGCAATATGAGCATAGACTTTTTACCAGAGTTAAATATCTTCAAACTTATAGAAGGCAATAAAAAACTTGTAAGTTCTGCCATACCGCTGCCAAAACGCCTTTCAAAAGAACTTTTAAAAGCTTTGGACGTAGAAGATGTTGAGTGCAGAAAACTGGGTAAAGAGGGGATGGAGAAACTTAAAAAAATTCATAACTACGAATTTGCTCCTGCAGGAAATTTTGGCTTTACAAAAGCGGAAGTTAGCCGCGGCGGTGTTTTGTCGCAAGAACTCAACAGATACACTCTCGAGTCGCTTGATGTACCCAACCTCTACTTCATCGGAGAAGTAGTTGATGTAACAGGAGAACTCGGCGGGTATAACTTCCAGTGGGCGTTTAGCAGTGGAGTTGTGTGTGCAAATAGTATATTCTAAGGCTACTTGTCTTGTGTATAAGCTAAATATATTTATTTGCCTTAAAGTGCTAAAATCTGCACTATGAAAAACTACCTTGATTTACTAAAACCTTTAAATCTTATATATTATGAATATGATTCGAGAACAAATACTTTTTGTATAGATAATAAACATCCCACTTCTTACCATAGTATGGAATTAGTTAGTATTACTAATTTTCTGCGTTCGCATAAAATTAAATATGCGGTTGACAGAGAAAAGAATGTCATTTTAAATGCTGAAAATTCTCTCTATTCAAACTTTAAACGCTACTGCAAGTCAATTTATATGAATTATAAAAACAAAAACAAAAATATATATATTTTAAGCGATAAAAAAGTCAAGCTTGCAAAAAATTTACCTATGATAGAGATAGAACCTATTGAAAAAAAAATAGATTATGCAAAGTATGATGCTCTGGTTTTTACTTCAAAAAATGCTATTCTTGTTATAAACGAAATGGATCAGGAGTGGAAAAAAAAGCCGTCATATGTTATTGCTCCACAAACTGCAAAAATAGTCAAAAAACTCAATGGCAGACTTGTTTTTACAGGTAAAACAAACCATGGGAACAGTTTTGCAAAAGAATTGATTGAGCCATTAAAAGGAAAAAAAGTTCTTTATTTGGGTGCTTTGGAAGTTGCATCAAATTTAGTCGTACTTTTAAATGAAAATGGTGTGTATTGTGATAATGAACCAATTTATAAGACAGTATGTAAAAAGTATGACAGTAAAATACAATTGCCAGAAAATTCTATAATTATATTCTCTTCACCTTCGACCATAAAATGTTTTTTTGAAAATATTGATTGGCAGAGCAGCTATAAAGCTGTGGCGATAGGTGAGACGACTGCCGAAAAATTCCCATCTGATATTGTGCCATATATTGCTGATACAACTTCTTTGGAGTCCTGTGTAAGTAAAGCATTGGAAGTAAGCATATTGGAAGATGAAAAATAAGTTTGAGTAGTGGTGGTCACGGACAGATTCGAACTGTCGACCACTTCCTTGTCGAGGAAGCACTCTACCACTGAGTTACGCGACCATAATTAAAAAAGAATTTTAGCCAAAAAAACTTAAACTAATTTTTGTTTCTTTATTTCCAAAATACTTGTAGATTTTTATATATAATTTAGGTGTAGTAAGTGTATAATTTCAGCATTAAATGCTTTATTTGAGTATTCAAAAAGCACCACAAGGGTAACTATGAATTTAACTGATTTAGAAGAGTTAGGACTAAAAAATGTCGGAAATGTGTATCGTAATTTAGATTATGATGCATTGATTCAACATGAGCTTGAGCGTGGTGAATGTACACTGACAGACAAAGGTGCTACAAGCGTCGACACAGGTGTTTTTACAGGTCGCAGTCCGAAGGATAAATTTTTTGTTGATAGAGATCCCTCAAACAAATATATTGCGTGGGGTGATGTAAACAAAAAAGTAAGTTCTAAAATCTTTGAAGAGCTTTTAGCAGTAGCACAAGAACAGCTTTCAAATAAAGATATTTACGTAACGGATGTTTTTTGCGGCTCAAGTGCAGCTTCAAAAAAATCAGTACGTTTTGTATCTGAGGTAGCATGGCAGTCTCATTTTGTAAAAAATATGTTTATACGTCCTACAGCTTCAGAGCTTGAAGTTTTTAAATCAGATTTCACTGTTTTAAATGCTTGTAAAGCGGTAAATACCAAATGGAAGGAACACGGGCTTCATTCAGAAGTTTTCGTTCTTTTTGATATTGAAAATAATATTGCGATTATCGGCGGAACCTGGTACGGTGGTGAAATGAAAAAAGGAATTTTTTCAATGATGAATTACTGGCTGCCACTTGAGGGGAAACTTGCAATGCACTGTTCTGCTAATGTTGGTAAAGAGGGTGATACTGCACTTTTCTTTGGTCTTAGCGGCACAGGAAAAACTACACTTTCAACTGATCCATACCGTGCTTTGATTGGTGATGATGAACACGGCTGGGATAATCACGGCGTTTTCAATTTTGAAGGCGGCTGTTATGCAAAGGTTATTAATCTTGATCCAAGCTCTGAACCAGAGATTTACAGTGCAATAAAATCAGGTGCCTTACTTGAAAACGTTGCAATATCTGAAGATGGAGAAGTTGATTATGCGGATGACTCAAAAACTGAGAATACTCGCGTTTCTTATCCTATTGAACATATTCCAAACCACAAAGAAGACCTTATGGCAGGTCATCCGGAAAATATCATCTTTTTAACGGCTGATGCTTTTGGTGTGTTGCCTCCGGTTTCTAAACTCTCTAAAGAACAGGCTATGTACTATTTTTTAAGTGGATATACTGCAAAAGTTGCCGGGACAGAGCGCGGAATTACCGAACCTGTTGCAACATTCAGTGCTTGTTTTGGAGAGGCATTTTTACCATTGCACCCAACAGTATATGCAAAACTTTTAGGTGAAAAAATAGATGAGCATAAAGTAAATGTTTATCTTGTGAATACGGGCTGGACAGGTGGTGCTTACGGTGTCGGCAAACGTATGAGCATTAAAGATACCCGCGCTTGCATAAACGCAATTTTAGATGGAACAATTAACAAAAGTGAATTTAGAACTACAAAAACTTTTAGATTTAGCGTACCAAATACCTTGGGTGATGTAAATCCTCATGTGCTTTTCCCTCGTGAAGCATGGGCAGATAAAGATGCTTATGATATTGCTAGAGATAAGTTAGCGCAAATGTTTATAGATAACTTTGCTAAATACCAGACTGAAGACAGTGAATTTGATTTTTCAAAAGCCGGTCCAAAAATAGGAAGTTAATTCTTCCTATCTTTTCTACATTTTCTTTTGCGTTTTCTAAAGAAACGCAAATAAAATTTACGTTTTCTAAAGAAACTTGGCCTTGGGTCTGCGTTTTGTAGCGTGTGTCATATAGAACCACAATGCAGCGCCAAAAACTACTAAGATAATTGGAGCAATCCAAGGCTTTTCACCTATAAACTCTGCAATTTTTACCAAAGCACTTCCTGAATAATAACTCCCCAAACCAATAGACAAAGCCCAAACGCCAGCGCTTAAAACGTTTAGTATAGCAAACTTTTTAAAGTCGTATTTTGTCAAACCTATGGCAATTGGTATCAGTGTTTTGATGCCGTAGATGAATTTTTGAAATAAGATTATCCATGAACCGTATTTTTTCATCATAATGTGTGAGAGTGCCAGTTTTCTTCTGTGTTTACGAAGTCCTTCCATCATGACGCCTTTTTGGTAGCGTGCCATATAAAAGAGTAAAACATCACCGAGCGCATTTGCCACAAACGCAACCAAGATAACCAAAGTTAAATCCATTTTTCCCATATAAGAAAGCACTCCCGCAGCAATGAGCGCTACAAAACCACCACCTAAAGAGTAAAGAAAAAGCCCTATATAGCCATAAGTTGCTAAGTTACTAAATGTGTCTTCCATATATCCAAATCCTTAATTTTATAATTGTTTTATTTTTGCAATTTCATCACGAAGTCTTGCTGCTTCTTCAAAGTTTAACTCTTTGGCGGCTTGCTTCATTCTGAGCATTAGCTCTTTTGTAATGGCTTTTCGCTCTGAAGCCGGTATTTTATCCATTTTTTTGTGCTTTTGATAAAGATCGCCATAATCCTCAACTTTGAGGTTCTCATCGAGGCTGCGTTTAGTAGTAGTTGGAGTTATCCCATGCTCTTTGTTATGCGCTTCTTGCACTTCACGTCTGGCAGTTGTTTTATCAATAGCTCTTTGCATAGAACCTGTCATTTTATTTGCATAGAGTATAACGCGTCCGTTAGAGTTTCTAGCTCCACGTCCTATGGTTTGAACAAGTGCTGTTTCACTTCGTAAGAATCCTTCTTTATCTGCATCTAAAATAGCCACTAAACTTACCTCAGGCAAGTCAAGTCCTTCACGCAGAAGGTTAATCCCAATGAGTACATCAAACTCACCTAAACGCAGTGCACGAATGATTTGATTACGTTCTATGGTATCTATGTCAGAGTGCATATATTGCACTTTTACACCTAAGTCTGCTAAGTATTTTGTCAGAGCCTCAGCCATTTTTTTTGTCAGAACGGTAATGAGTACTCTTTCATCTTTAACGGTGATTTTCTTAATCTCATCAAAAATATCTTCTACTTGATTGTCCGAAGATTTTATTTCTATTATCGGGTCGAGTAGTCCGGTAGGACGTATAATCTGATGAGCGGTTACGCTTGACATCTCCAACTCATACGGAGCAGGCGTGGCCGATACAAAAAGATAGTGCGGTGCTTTATTTATGTATTCGTCTGCTTTAAGCGGTCTGTTGTCGAGCGCGCTTGGAAGTCTGAACCCGTAATCAACAAGCACCTCTTTTCTCGCTCTGTCACCTGCGTACATTCCACGGTATTGAGGCAGAGAAACATGAGATTCATCGACAATGACGAGATACTCCTTATGATGCAGTTCAAAGTAGTCAAGAAGAGTATAAGGTGCTTCTCCAGGTTGTTTATTTGTCAGTAAACGCGAGTAGTTTTCTACACCCTTACACATTCCCGTTGTCTGTAACATTTCAAGGTCAAATTCGACTCTTTGTTTGAGTCTTTGGTACTCAACAAGTTTGTCCTCAGCCTGAAAATATGCAAGTCTCTCATCGAGTTCTTCTTCTATGCGTTTAATCGCTACTGCCATTTTCTCCTGAGAAACGCTGAACTGTGAGGTGGCATAGATGGTGAATTGTTTATGCTCTTCAAGCTTTTTATTGTCAATGATGTCAAAGGTATAAATGGATTCTATTTCATCCCCAAAAAACTCAATGCGGATAGCTTCTTGCTCGAAATAGGGAGGGTAAATATCCATAGTTTCGCCATTTACACGAATATGTCCGCTGTCAAACGCAGTGTCATTACGGGAATAACCCATCTCCACTAAACGCAGCAAAAGTTTTTTTTGAGGAATTTCATCGCCAACAGCCACAGACTGTACCATGTTTTCATACTCTTCTGGGTCACCTAAACCGTAGTTTGCAGAAACAGAAGCAACGACGATAACATCATCATAAGAGAGAAGATTTGCCGTAGAAGATAAACGCAGTCTCTCTAACTCGTCATTGATAGCGCTGTCTTTTTCAATGAATAAATCCTGACGGGGAATGTAAGCCTCCGGCTGATAATAATCATAGTACGACACAAAATACTCGACATGATTGTTCGGAAAAAACTGACGAAACTCTGAATAGAGCTGTGCTGCTAAAGTTTTGTTATGCGTCATGATGATGGTTGGCATCTTCACATTCTCTATAACACGCGCCATAGTGTGCGTTTTACCGCTGCCTGTGACACCTTCAAGAGTTTGGTAACGGTTGCCTTTGAGAATAGACTCGGAAAGTTCTTTTATAGCAGTAGGCTGGTCTCCAGCCGGCTGATAGTCTGATACGACTTTAAAATTTGGTTTATTTTTCATTGGCGAAATTATAGCTTATTGTGGAAAATAGATGAGAAATTTAGAAGTGTGGCTGTTATATGGCTGCCTAGAATTTTTTTGTTTATCTCGAAATCGTAACGCTCCAAACTCATTCATATCAAACTTTATCTTGTTTAAAGTACTGAATATAGGATTATTAAGAATAGATTTTAAGTATATAAGTTACACTCAACACATAATAGCTCTTAACTGGGTTAATCTCTCCTTTAAGAGTTTTAAAGGAGAAGAGATGAAAATTTTACTTAAAATACTTACATTATCGTTTGTAGTATTGTTAATGGGTGGGTGTAGTTCGAGTACAGATGGAAGTTCTGAAAGTTTTACTTTTGTGACGGGGCAGTTTGTTGATGACCCCGTAGAAGGGCTTACGTATGAATGCTCTTCTGGGGCTATAGATGTGACTGGTGTAGCTGGTGAATATACTTGTGAAAATGGTGATAATGTTACCTTTAGCATAGGTGGTGTTCTTATCGGAACAGTTACTGCAGAAGCAGGAATTGTAACGCCTTATACTTTCTTTCCAAATGATTTAGATGCTGCAATTAATCTTGCTAGACTTCTACAGAGTGTTGACACAAACACAAGTGACAACGTTATTACCCTTGATTCAAATTTAGTTACTCTACTTGGTGTAAATACAGATTTTACAAGCCAGACTTTTGAAGCTGATGTTGAAAATGACTTGAATATTACACTTGTGAGTATAGAAGATGCACAAACGCAACTCAATGAAACTATCGTTAGTGCAGGTGAAGTAATCCCAGCTGGAGCCAACATCCCAGTTGCAAATGCAGGTCTTGATCAAAACGTTCATAATGGAGACTCTGTTACTCTTAATGGCTCGGTCAGTTCGGATGCCGATGGAGACTCTTTGACGTATGCTTGGAGCATAACATCAAAACCAGGAAGTAGTAACGCTACACTCTCTGATTCAACAGTTGTGAACCCAAGTTTTACTGCTGATGAGAGCGGTATTTATGTTATACAGTTGATTGTCAATGATGGAAGTGTTAATAGTGCACCAGATGAGGTAAATATTACTGCTACATTTCTTAATGCGGCACCTGTTGCAGATGCAGGTTTAGATCAAAATGTAAATACAACAGATATTGTAGAGCTTAATGGTTCTGGTAGTACAGATGTAGATACTTCAGATACTTTAACTTATAGTTGGACTATTACTACTAAACCAACAGAAAGTATAGCTACTCTCTCAGATGCAACAATAATCAACCCAACATTTACAGCAGACTTGAATGGTACATATGAAGTTCAGTTGATTGTAAATGATGGAACTATAGATAGCGCTCCAGACACAGTACTAATAACAGCTTCAACAGCAAACTCAGCTCCAGTAGCAAATGCAGGAGCTGATCAATATTTAGCTGCGGGCTCAACTGTGGGCTTAGATGGCTCTGGCAGTACAGATGCTAATTCAGATTCATTAACTTATCTCTGGAGTATGACTTCTAAACCGAGTGGTAGTAATGCTGTACTCTCAAGTACAACGGCAGTAAATCCTACATTTGTAGCAGATGTTGAAGGGTCTTATGTGCTTAATCTTGTGGTAAATGATGGAACTGTAAACAGTGATAATACAGATACAGTATTAATTAATTCTATCTTAGTAGCTCCTGTTTCTGTGCATAATGGGATTGGTTATAATGGAGTAGTATCACCGTATACGGGAAGAATTTGGCTAGATAAAAATCTTGGCGCAGTTAATGTCTGTGGTGCTTATAATGATACAGGTTGTTATGGAGATTACTATCAGTGGGGTAGAGGAACTGATGGGCATCAGCTCGCCAATAGTGCTACGAGTTCAGTACAATTAACTGAAGTAAACAGTACTTCAAGTAGTTTTATAACTAGGGTCGATTGGGTTGATAGTGCTACAGATGACACTGGATTGGTAAGAATTTTGAACTGGAGTAAAACAGATGGAACTTCAGTCTGCCCAGTAGGCTATAGAGTACCAACAAGAGCGGAAATAACTATTGAAACAACGGCACAAGGTATTGCTGATAATCAATCAGCTTATTATAGTAATTTTCTTTTATTACCATCATCGGGTAGTCGTTCTTACTCTGATGGAAGTTTTGATAGTCTAACTTATGCAGCTCAATTATGGCTAGTTGATGTGGATACTGCCTATTCTTCGGCTACGCCTTATACTTTTTCCGCAATTGTAAGTGGTGCAGGTATATATTCACGTGCTCCTGGTCAGGGATTTAATGTTCGCTGTATTAAAAGCTATTAGATTGAGTCTCTATAATTGCAATACATTCTCATCCTGATGGTGGGGATGTATGGTCTTTTTTTTTCTGTGGATTACATAACTCTAAATAAAAACACTGATTACTAAGATTTTTTGTTGAAGAGAGCTATTTATTTGACAACTGATTGTCTCGTATATTTTGTAACTTCTATTTGCATATATGAAAACTAACCGGCTAATATTTAAAATAGTAATCAAAATAAGTTTGATTTAAATCTTCCCTGATACCATAAAATACGAAGGGATATAAAATGCAAATAAGTAAAACAACATTTGAATCGGCAAAAGATGTAGCCGCTTCATGGCAAAGTAAGATTGACACAAACAGGGAAGCGAGTGAAAAAAAATTTCATGCGATAATGAAACGCATGCTGAAAAATCCTATGAATAAGATTTTTCTTATTGAGTTATTGGACCAAAGTTTCCGTGCTCATGATTCCAAGCGAATCGCAAATCAGCTAGAGTACATATTTTCAAAGTATAAAGGTACAGATATTTTTACGGACTTTGAGCAGTTACTTGTATGGTCGTTTCGTAATATCGGGATATATATGCCCGATATCTCCGTTGAGCTATTTATCCAATATCTTCGTCAAGATATAAGTCAAATAGTTATAAAAGGTGAAGATACTACGCTCAATAAGCATTTGCAAAAGCGACGCAAAGAGCATACAAGAGTCAACATCAACATAATCGGGGAAATGGTTTTGGGCGAGAAAGAGGCCGAAGCCAGAATACAAAAGTATATTAAGGCCCTGGAAAATCCGCATATTGACTACATCTCCATAAAAATATCCACCATATTTTCACAAGTCACTCCTGTTGCACATGCGTGGAGTGTTGGAGAAATCTCAAGTAGACTCGAACGTGTTTACTCAGCAGCGATGCAAAACAAATTTGTCAATTCAAAAGGCAAAGAAGAGTACAAGTTTGTCAATCTGGACATGGAAGAGTACCGTGATATAAACATAACCATAGACGCGTTTATGCAAACACTCTCAAAAGAGAAGTTTTATTCACTTGAAGCCGGAATTGTCTTACAGGCATACCTTCCTGATACTCTGGAAAATCTCAAAAAGCTGGTAGGCTGGGCAAAAAAGAGAGCCGAGAATGGCGGTGCTCCTATTAAAATCCGTTTGGTAAAAGGTGCAAATCAGGAGATGGAACTCACAGAAGCTTCCTTACGCAATTGGCCTTGTGTGACTTACCTGAACAAGCGTGAAACCGATGCAAATTTTAAAATTCTAATGGATTATCTTATTGATGAAAAGGTGGCTCCTTATGTTCATGTAGGTATAGCTTCGCACAATCTTTTTGACCACGCATTGGCGATGTTGTTAGCACGAGAGAGAGGTGTTGAGGCCTACTGCAGTGCCGAGATGCTTGAGGGGATGAGCGAGACCGCGTACCATGTGCTCAAATATGAGAGCCTGAATGTTATTTTATATGCACCCATAGCGACGAGAGAAACATTTACAAATGCTATTGCTTACCTTGTAAGACGCTTTGATGAGAACACCGCCGAGGAGAACTTTTTACGCCACAGTTTTGGGCTCAGTGTAAACTCACCTGCATGGAAAACACTCATAGAGAGTTATGATGCTTCCATAGAAGTTCTTCCTCAAATTGCTCTCACTCCTTTTCGAACCCAAAACAGAAATGAAGAAGTTTTTATTCCTGAATCAGATATAGAAAACTACACGTTTAAAAATGAGAGCGATACTGATTTTTCATTACCGCAAAACATAAAATGGGCAGATAATATCAGTGAGAAATGGAGAAATATTTCGCAAAATGGCGGTTTTCATGCAACTGCCGTTGTTGGCGGAGAATATATAAAATCAGAAAACAGTGTGGATGTACTAGATAAATCTCAATACCACGACAGAGTGATTGTCGGAACTTATTCAAAAGCATCAGAGAGTGATTTAAACAAAGCTGTAGCAATTGCTAAAGCTGATGTTGACGGTTGGCGTACACTGAGTACAACTGTGAGACAAAAATTTTTAATGGATGTGGCACAGGAGTTTAGAAAAAGCAGGGCTGATTTAATCGGAATTGCAGCGGCAGAGGTCGGCAAAGTGTTTTTAGAAACTGATGTAGAGGTTTCAGAAGCAATAGATTTTTTGAATTTTTACCCTTACAGTGCTCACAAACTGGGGACACATGAAGGAATGGAAGCAGAGGGTAAAGGTGTAGGTCTTGTTGTTAGTCCTTGGAACTTTCCTATCGCTATTCCTGCGGGCGGAATAGCCGCGGCACTCTCAGCTGGTAACACTGTTATTTTAAAACCTTCATCCAATGCTGTACTATGTGCATACAGACTTTGCCAATGTTTTTGGGACGGGGGTGTGAGTAAAAACACTCTACAGTTCGCTCCATGCAGCGGAGAGACGGCAGGGAAGCATCTTATAACAAACAGTGATGTGGATTTTGTGATTTTCACCGGCGGAGAGACAACTGCAAAGCAGATGATACAAAGCCGTCCTGACATTCATCTTAGCGCTGAAACGGGCGGCAAAGATGCAACTATTGTCACTGCATTGGCCGACCGTGATCAGGCAGTTAAAAATATTGTAGCATCTGCGTTTAACAACTCAGGACAGAAATGTTCTGCGACTTCATTGCTGGTTCTTGAGCGTGAAGTGTATGAAGATGAAAACTTTAAAAGCATGTTGATTGATGCGGCTTCTTCTTTACAAGTGGGCTCAGTGTGGGAACTTCAAAATCGGATAGGTTCTTTAGTAAATGTTCCATCAGGGAAACTCAATCAAGCACTCTCATCCTTAGAAAAAGGAGAAGAGTGGGCGCTTAAACCATCATATGCAGATAATAATCCCTACATGTTGAAGCCCTCCATCCGGTGGGGAACTTCGCGCGGCGATTTCTGCCATATGAACGAGCTTTTCGGTCCAGTTTTAAGTGTAATGTGTGCCGATAATCTCGAAGATGCAATCGACATAGTAAACGCTACGGGCTATGGACTGACTTCAGGTTTAGAGAGTTTAGATGAGAGAGAACAGAATATATTTAAAGAAAAACTCAATGCAGGGAATTTATATATTAACCGTATGACAACGGGTGCAATAGTAATCCGTCAGCCATTTGGCGGCATGGGAAAATCTGCTATAGGAAGCGGCAAAAAAGCCGGAGGATTTAACTATATAGGGCAATTTATGAAGCTGCGTTTAGAAGGGATTGGTTCTCTTTTAGATGAGGAAAATACAATTGTTTACTCTCTTGAAAAAGCATTGAGATTAACAAACGATTTCGCTCATTGGCTCGAGGCGCATTTTAACAAAGAACATGACTATTCAAACATAAGAGGGGAAAGTAATGTTATCCGCTATATTGGGGTAAAAAGTGTCTTGTTACGCTTTGGGGAAGATGATGTTTTATATGAGATGTTAGCTTCCATCGCTGCTGCGAAAATGGTGGGTGCAAAAGTTTATGTATCCATTCCAAAGAACCCTAAAAGTGAAGCTTTACTTTACTTGGAAGAGAAACAGTCTGTGTTGCTTGATGGGGAAGATACCTTTAGTGTTGAAGATGAAACTGCTCTGGCTTATGCAATGCAGAGTGCACAAAGAATCCGTTTTTTACAGCCTCCAAAGCTTTCGGTTTATGAGGCCGTTGCCCAGCATGCACTTTATATCGCGACGGAGCCGTTTATAGAGCATGGACGCATTGAACTTATGCATTATTTTATTGAGCAGAGTATTTCAGACAGTTATCACAGATATGGCAATCTGGGACTTCGCGGTCTTATGCAAAAAGGAGAGAAATAATGGAAACACCGGTATTGATTTCATTTGCAGCATATATGTTGGCGATGATAGGGATAGGTTTTTATTTTTATTTTAAAACAGATGATTTGAGCGACTTTGTATTAGGCGGAAGAAGCTTAGGCCCAGGTGTTACAGCACTGAGTGCAGGAGCATCGGATATGAGCGGATGGCTGCTTTTGGGTCTTCCCGGTATGATGTACAGCCAGGGTCTTGTCGGGAGCTGGATTGCTGTGGGTCTCATTATCGGAGCGTACATCAACTGGCATTATGTAGCAAAGCCACTTCGCGTTTACACCCATCATCTTGGAGATGCGATTACCATTCCTGATTATTTTTCAAACCGCTTTCATGACAGAGGAAATTCACTTCGGGTTGTAACGGCTGTGGTTATTCTGGTTTTCTATACTCTTTACACATCCTCTGGACTTGTCGGCGGCGCAAAACTTTTTGAAGCAACCTTTCACCTTGACTACGACACGGCACTTCTTGTTGGAAGTTTTGTAATAGTATCTTACACCTTTTTAGGTGGCTACAACGCTGTAAGCTGGACGGATTTTATTCAGGGAATACTGATGATGCTCGCTCTTGCTGTTGTGCCTTTAGTTGTTATTTACGATGTCGGGGGATTAAGTGAAGGTCTGAGAATCATAGAGTCTGTTGAGCCCTCAAATTTGGATATTATCAGCGGAACATCCATAGTCAGTGTCCTCTCTTTGATGGCTTGGGGACTCGGATATTTTGGACAACCGCACATACTGGTTCGCTTTATGTCCATCAGACATGAGGATGAGATGCACCGTGCAAAAACTATCGGCATGACTTGGATGATAATTTCAATAATCGGTTCGTTGGCAGTAGGATTTTTCGGACTTGCTTATGTTGTCTCACACGGAGTCAATCTTCAAGACAGTGAAAAAATCTTTATTACACTCTCTCAACTGCTTTTCAATCCATGGATTGCTGGATTTTTACTTGCGGCAATCTTGGCGGCAATCATGAGCACTATTGACTCTCAGTTACTCGTTTCCTCTTCTGTTCTCACGAGAGATATTTACCATGTGCTACTCAGAAAAGATGCAACGGACAAAGAGCTTGTATGGGTAGGTCGGTTCACTGTAATAGCCATTGCGCTCGTAGCCTGGTATATCTCCACAGATGAGAATTCCAGTGTCTTAAAACTTGTAGCGTACGCTTGGGCAGGCTTTGGTGCTGCGTTTGGCCCGCTTGTCATTCTTTCACTTTACAATCACACCGTCACTAAAAACGGAGCAATTGCAGGAATGGTTGTGGGTGCTTTGACGGTTATAGTTTACAAACAGCTTCAAGGCGGGATGTTTGATTTGTATGAACTCTTTCCCGGTTTTATAGCTGCGTGGATTGCCATACTAGTGTTCAGTAAAATAGGTGCTCAAAATTCTGAAGATGTGAAAGTGATATTTGATGAGGTTCAAGAGAGATTGAAAGAAAAAGTTTCAAAGGAAAATATTTAATGAGAGGAGCTTTTGGTATAAAAACATAAAATATTTTTAAAATATACTTATAATTTTATACCAAATTTATCAAGCACAAAGATGACGCTGTAGTAAGCAAAAACAGTTAAAAGAATAGAGATGAACATACTCAGGTAAAAGCCAAATTCTTTTTTTATTAAAATTGGAAAAACTAAAAACAGTGTTATTGATGGAGCTATTAACCAAATAATTCTATTGGAAAATTCCACTGGACTGTTGCTGTTGTTTGTATCTATATACATCCACGTCATGGCTAAAATCGATACCAAAGGAATGGCAGCCAAGATAGCACCTGCCAAACTGCTTCTTTTGGCTATTTCAGAGATTAACACAATGAGAAGTGCAGTAATAATTAATTTTGTTATGTAGTAAGCCAAGCATCATCCTTATTTATATTACTTCCTGTAATATCTTTGAAATTTTGTTCTTTTTTCATGTTGAAATTATAGCTAATTGAATAACATCTCGCCTTTATCCTAAGTGAGCTATGGACAACTGTTTTGTCCGGAAGTCTACTCCTTGAGAAAAGACTTGAAAAGTTCGCTGCAACAAATGAGCTTGTCAGACGAAGCTTCAAGTGAAGATGTTTTAAAAGATTATGATTTAGTTATGTATAATACATAACTAAACAAGCTGAAAAGTCAAAGGATTTTATTATGCTAAGCCAATTTACTAATTCACCCATTCATAGGTCTTATAAATTTTGGCCGTATATTGTAATTCTTGTTGGACTTCTCCTGAGCGCCTTCGCAGGATGGTTCACCAATCATCATTTTGAAGGAAAAGAGCAGATTCGCCTAAAGTTGATAAGTCATGAAATCACTGTCCTGGTAAAAACCCGTATGGCTGGATATGAACAAGTTTTAAGAAGCGGTGTTGGTCTTTTTAACGCTTCGAATAATGTTACTCGTGATGAATGGGGTAGATTCGTAGAAGAACACAAGCTCAATGAAAATTTCAAAGGAATTCAAGGGTTTGGTTATTCTGAAGTGGTTTTGCCCAAGAATAAGCAGCAACATGAAGAGCGCGTAAAAAAAGAGGGTTTTGCCGATTATGTAATTAAGCCAGAGGGTGCAAGGGAGATGTATACCGCCATAATATATCTGGAACCATTTGATGAACGTAACAAAAGAGCGTTTGGGTATGACATGTTTTCTGAGAAAGTACGTAGAGAAGCCATGACACAAGCAATGCAAAGTGGTAAAGCCGCGCTCTCAGGGAAAGTGACTCTGGTTCAGGAAAACGACAAAAATATTCAGGCCGGATTTTTAATGTATTTACCTGTGTACAAAAAAGGTTCCAAGCTTGATACCCCGCAAGAGAGAATGTCAGCTATTCAAGGATTTATATACGCAGCGTTTCGTGCAAATGACCTTATGGCCGGAATTATAGGAAAAATGTTTTCTGACATAGATTTTGAAATTTATGACGGCAATCTTGCAAGCAAAGAAAATCTCCTCTACAACTCAGATACTGAACGCCAATACGTAAAACTATATAAAGAACAAAATATTATCATGAACGGGCGCACTTGGACGCTTGTCTATAAAACGGATAGCATATCGGCAGGTGAAAATATTTACATTGTTGTTCTCATCCCAGGCCTTGTATTGGTGCTGACTTTCCTGTTGGCTTTGCTGTTAAAAACATTGATTAAGACAGAAGAGACTGCACTGGAAATTGCAACAAAAGCAACCGAAAAACTGCATACCTCAGAAGAGAGACTTAGATTTGCGCTCGAGGGTGCCGGAGATGGCCTATGGGACTGGAATTTAAAAACAAATAAGGTCTACTTTTCTAAACGCTGGAAAGAGATATTAGGGTTTTCTGAAGATGAAATAATCGATACTTTTGATGCGTGGAAAAGCAGAGTGCATCCAGAAGACCTGAAGCAGGTTAAGGCTGATATAAAAGCACATATTGAAGGTAGAAGCAGTATCTATATAAATGAGCATAGAGTTAAATGTAAAGATGGTTCTTACAAATGGGTACTTACGAGGGGAATTGTAGCAAGTCGTGATGTTAATGGCAGACCTCTGCGAATAGTTGGTTCTCAAAGTGACATTTCTGAGCAAAAATATTCTCGATTAAAACTCGAAGAGTATATGTTGCTTGTTGATAAATATGTAATAACTTCAACAACCGATTTGAGCGGGAAGATAACTCAAGCTTCAGAAGCATTCTGCGATATTTCCGGTTATAGCAAAGCGGAACTTGTGGGCAAGAACCATAGAATTATAAGACATGAAGATATGCCAAAAACTATCTACACAGAACTATGGAAAACCATACAGGCTGGCAATGTATGGCAAGGCGAGATTAAAAATAAACATAAAGACGGTTCATCGTATTGGACAGATGCAACGATATCTCCAATTAGGAATGAGCAAGGTGAAATAATCAGTTACACCGCAATACGTTATGATATAACAGATAAAAAGAGAATAGAGGAACTCTCCGTTACAGACAGACTCACTCAGCTTTACAATCGTCTGAAAATTGATGAGATTTTTGCTATGAAACTCGCATCAGCGGGAAGATATAAGACGCCTCTTTCTGTCATTATTATTGATCTTGACCACTTCAAACTTGTAAATGACACATGGGGGCATCAAGCAGGAGATGATGTCTTAAAAGAGTTTGCAGCACTTATAAAAAGCAATGTAAGAGAAACAGATATTGTCGGCAGGTGGGGAGGTGAAGAATTTTTAATATTATCAGATACAGATCTTGATAGCGCCACGCAATTGTCTGAAAAATTGAGAGAGAAGGTATCTGCGTTTAAGTTCTCATTTGCAGGGCATAAAACAGGAAGTTTCGGAGTTAGCTCATACCATGCAGGCGATGATGAAAAAAGTATGATGAAAAGAGCTGATGAGGCTTTATATCGCGCAAAAGAAAATGGTAGAAATAGAGTTGAGGTAGAAGAGTATTAAAGCCTCTCTTGCAACTCTTTGTAATAATGCAGATTGTTTTCACTTAAATCGTAGTGTTTCAATTTACAATGCATTCCAGTCTCTATAGATTCGAAAATCAGAAAACTCTTTTTGAAGATATTCCGCAAAATCCCGTAGGAATTTGTCACCTGCGTTTTTCTGTAAGATGAAATCGAGATAATATTGATTATATGCACTCGTTAATGTATCTTTATAAAAGTAAGCAAAACGTTCTTCGTCAATATATGAATGCGGCTCTTGACTAACAACTTCATCGAGATTGACCTTTTGTAGAACCTTCATTTCGTTCTTAAGGCATATCATGCAGCGCCAAGTTTTTTCAATTCTTAAATAGCATTATCAGCATTTTTTTTGGTTTATGTATCCTGCTTGTTGTCAATATAAAACTTTAAATGAACTAAATCTAGAAATGTAACGCAGACAGGCATCAGAATAAAAGATACTTTCGGTTATAATTCAATGATAAAAAACAAAATAGGTTTTATTAATGCAGTTTTCTATTCGAATCATAAAAATATTATTATTGGGAGTCTTTCTTTGCGGAAGTATCCTTTTTGGCGGGAATAATATACTTAATGGTTTTTCTGAACCAATCAATACAATAAATGTTTCTCGTCAAACTCTTCCTAACGAGTTTACGCTTTGCACTGACTTTAAAAAGTTGGAAAAAGTGGATGTTTTTTTACAACTCAATACCCCTCAAGAAACAAAACAGTTTTATATTGACTATTGTAAACATGCAGATACATTTGCGTGGAGCGACTCTTCATTGCGTTTGAATAATCAGGCAATTGATTTGATTCAGTCAATAGAAGATTCTTATAATGAAGGCTTAAACCCAAACAAATACCATTTAAATTCTTTTATCGCACATATCAAACTTATGGACAGTGATGCGAATCAAAGCAGTAAAACGGATTCTCTAAATCGTATAGACGTTCTTTTAAGCGATGCCTATATCACTCTTGCCAAAGATCTTTATTACGGCATCACAGACTGGAAGCAATTCAAAGCAAGTAAGATAGAAAAAAAGAAAAAACTTGCTAAAAACCAAGAAATTGTTAAAAATGACAAAGAGGATATTATTGAGTGGGAGAGGGCTAAAAAAACTCCCATCTATCCTGCTAAATACCTTGCAATAAATCTCGCAGAAAATAAAATATCTGATTCACTTCATAGGCTCAGCCCTGATGCACAAGAGTATCGCAGGTTAATGGAGTCATTAAAATATTACCGGACACTTTATGCAAACGGAGGCTGGGAAACAATTCCATCCGGGGCGACCATCAGAATGGAACAAACAGATGAGAGGATTCCTTTGATTAAGAAACGACTGTATCTCTCAGGTGAATTACATGAACTGGAAAATAATGAAACTTGTTTGTACTCTGAGCCTCAGCTTATTGATGCGGTAAAATCATTCCAGACTTTTCATAATCTCACCCAAGACGGTTTAATCGGAGCAAAAACAATCAATGCACTGAATATCCCCGTAACAAGTAAAATAAGTAAAATAATTTTAAATCTAGAACGTTTTCGATGGCTTAATCAGGGGATGGATGCATACCAGTCCTATATCAATATTAATATACCGTCATTTCAAATGCAGGTTTTCGAATATGGAAAAGAAGTGATTGCCATGAAGGTAATTGTCGGTAAAAAAGAGAGACCTACACCTGTCTTAAACAGTAAAATCTCTTATGCCGTTTTAAAGCCATCATGGACAGCTCCAAAAACTATTGTCAAAGAAGATATCCTTGAAAAAGCGAATATGCAAGAGTATCTGCAAAGTCATAATATGCGGGTGTATTTAAATCTTGACGGAGAGATGTCTGAAGTAAATGCTGATGAGATAGACTGGAGTGTTTATGCTGAGGATGAGCATATTCCTTATATTTTTAAAGCCGACTCAGGCGAAGCGAATCCGTTGGGAGAGGTGAAATTTATTTTCAACAACAGATTTTCTGTCTATATGCACGATACAAATCAACGCTATTTATTTAAAAACCAGTATAGAGCGTTGAGCTCAGGATGTTTACGATTGAATGAACCGATGAAACTTCTGACCTACCTTTTAGACACAAAAGATGCTATAATAGACGAACAAGAGGGTTCAGACCACATAGTCAATGTTAAAAAGAAGATACCTGTCGTCATCAGATACATGACGGTGAGTGTTGATGGTGACAATCGTATCTTTTTTTATGATGACATTTATGGGTACGATGAACTTCAACGAGACTCTATAAAAGAGAACAGCTGGATGCTGTAAAAAGTGTTAAAAAGGGGAATTTATTTTGCATGGACAGACAAAAATAATTACAAGAAGAGAGTTTTTAAAAACTTCTTCAGCCTTATGCCTCGGAGCTATTTTAATGCCCGATACCCTTTTTTCACAGGCTCTTATTCCTAATCCTTCTGCTGTAAACGACACTAAATCTCTCCAGTTTTTTAACATTAACACCAAAAAATATCTTGATGTGACTTACTTTCAAAACGGCGCCTATATTGAGAAAGCACTTTGCGACATTAACGCTATTATGGCGGACAGAAGGTCGGGGAAAAGTACCGATATGGACATAGCCTTGATTGATACGCTTCATACAATCCGCTCTCTTTCAGGGTCTAAAGAGCCCATAGATATTATATGCGGATACCGCTCACCCAAAACAAATTCAAAGCTCAGCCGTTTAAAAAAAGGTGTTGCCAAACACAGCTACCATACACTCGGTCAAGCAGCAGATATTAGGATAGACGGAGTCTCTTTGTCCCATGCCCGTGAAATTGCGAACTCTTTAAACGCAGGCGGCGTAGGGTATTACCCGCGTTCAGGATTTCTCCATGTAGATGTAGGTCCTGTACGGACATGGAGAGGATAAGCTACGGTTAGTTAGAAATTTTTATTTTTTCGTTAAGTAAAAGTTATTGTTTTCTATAATAGTTTTTTCCTTTTGTACAAGATTCTTAAATTTTAGTTACTTTTTAAGAATAAAGCAAAAATGTTCATTTAAATTTTTTTTATAATTTTTTTCAATATAAAAAATAAAATAAGAATAGACCCTAATATTCCAACTAAAACTTCTGTTCTTGTTAAAAACTCTATTTTAACATTATGCTCATTTGAAAACTCAGCTTTAGCAAACTCTATAATATCTTTAGAAACAGAGACAATTGTTAATAAAGTAAGTGCAGTTAAAACATATTGAACTATTCTATTCGCAGAAGTTTTCTCATTCGCTTCTACGGCGTTGTATACGTCATGAAATTTTTTTTCAGATTCTAAAAATGTTTCTTGTTGCATTTTAAACTTTTCTATTTCACGCTGAGATGTAACAAAATTATTAACATTTTCACTGAAAGAGAGCTCAGCTAGTTTATTTTTTTGTAAAAAATAACCATTGACTTTGTACATTTCAAATAAATCAGTTGATTTTATTTTAGAAATAGAATTTAAGTTAATTTCATACATTAAATCAGTATATGTATATCCTGCAGTGTTGTAAACAACAATTTCATTCATTGTGTATGTATCAATATCTAAGAGATTTGAAAAATCATTTTGCAATGATTCTGTCTTCTCGGAATACCATAAAACAAAAGCCCAAAACAGACTGCCTTTAAAGCTCTTATGATTTGATTCAACATTGCATTCAATGTATCGAGTATCGTTGGAACTGTATTTTTTTTGAATAACAAGATAAGAATCTTCATTGGTGAGAAGTCTATGCACTCTAAGTAAATATGAATCTTGCATTTTTGAGAGATTTTTATTTTTATTATTTTCATTTTTTGCAAAAATATGAGGTATAAATTTATTTAAACCAAGGTCTTCTTCAGTGAGAGTTCCAAACTTATATGTATTAGAGAGCTGTAATATCCCCAGTTCTGACAAAATTTCATTTAATTTAAAGACTATTTTAAAAAGTTTTTCAGTATTGAGATTGGAGAACTGATCTATATCTTCATCAAATTTATCTACATTGTCATCGCGTAATTTAAAAAAGACTTCTGTAGATGTTATGCCATTTTTATGGATTTTTACAATAAAACTTTCTATTGCATATTTATTCTTGAAGTTATCATCAATATTAAAATCATACCAATCGTCATTATTATTTTTTTGAATTGTGAACTTTAAATAGTCTATCCCATTATTGAATCTATTGAACCAATATGTTTGCATTTCTAGTTCAATATTTTCAAATTTCTTTAAATTACTTTGGATGATGTGTTCATCAATATATTCTATTTTTCCACAAGTGAAGAAGACCCTATTCTCTACTATATACATTATAAACCTTTTGTTTGTTTTGTCATTCTTAGTGCGCTGCATCCATCAGGATAATAGTTTTCCAACTCTTTCCAAATAGAATATCCCATATTTTTATATCTTCTGTGCAAAGCTTTATTGTCTTTTCTTATCTCTAATATAATAGTATTTAAGTGCAAGTTCTTAGATGTAGTTTCAATTATATTAAATAGCGTTTTTGCAGCATCAGTACTTTGATACTCTTTTAAAACAGCCAAAGAATTAAACCATATAGCTTTTCTATTGATAATTATACCCAGTGAATATCCTACAGGCATATTTTTTTCATTACAGTAAACGTATAGATAGGTGGATTTTTTACTTAATAGTTTATTAATTTCTTTTAAACTAAGTCCACAGTAAATAGAGTCATCAAACATTGCTTTTTCTATTGCATAAATTGCTTCAGCATCATTTTTAGTAGCTAATCTAATCATTTATTTCAACCTTATTTTTGGTAAATGGTATACTTTGGAACAAGTTTAAACGGACGGTAGGACATTTTCACTTTACGAAGATTTTCAAATCCCATGTCATCGCCGACATTGATGTAGGTAACCCCATAATGCTCTTTGAGCATTTTAGAAAATTCTCGGAAAATATACTGAGCGCATCCAAGTACCTCAAAGTCAGTTTTTTCTATGATAACAGTGGCAGTTGTCTCGTTAATTCTCTCACCTGCCGTAAAGCCTTTAAGCTCACCGTTAATGTAAATAACAAGCCCGATAAGACCGAGTGCATCAAAATGTTTGAGCATTTGCTTGATTGCAGAGCGCTCTTGGTGAATTCCCTCTAAAAAAACTTCCGCTTCTTCTTTTGGCATATATCGCACTCTGTCAGAAACCCATTTGTTAAAAAGTCCCATAATCTCATCTTTATGTTTTGCGCTCTCAAGCGGCTCAATAGTATGGTCCGAGTAAGATTTTGTAAATTTGTTTATCTCCGTGCGTTTAGTATGGTAGCTGTTTCCGCGCAACTCAATCAAGCTCTCTACCGAATAAATGTAATCAACAAGTTTTTTCTCAACGATGTAATGCTCAAGCATCTCAAACATACTTTCCGCTTCGTCAGCCGACTGCACAAACTCGTTTATCATATCTCCATGCACATAATCAATACGCGCATAGTAAGGAGAAGAGTTGTTTGCGTTCATAATTTCAAAACATCTTATGATTGCATCGGTTACATATTTTTTCTTTCCCAAAGGAGGCAACAGCATTGTGAGCTCTCCGCCAGTCATAACAAAAAGACAAAAACATTTATTTATAATGGCATAAAATCCGCTGCTATTGGCAAGCCAGATGTAATTTGCGGCAAAAGTGTAATCACTGAGGTCAGTGTTGAGTTTTGTAAGGTGCTTCTCCATAATAGGTTTTGAGTCAAGTGTAAAAGGCTTGAGTATCTGTTTTTTTACGGTGAGATTAGCCATTTGAATCCTTTAGTTGCGTGAATATAAATGAAATAATACATCCTTTTGTAAATTTTACAGCAGGAATTTTTAAAGAACTTTTAGTTTCGTTATTGATGCAAATGAGCTATGAAAATGTTACTGTTAAGATGTTGTTTTTTGGAAAAAATAAATGTTGCACCTTGATAAAAGAAGGTGCAACAATAAGGGGGAGGGAGTAGTTTAGAGGAAGTCTTAGAATACCATATCTAAATGTGGAGAATCCGCAGGAATATTAATACCAGCATCTTCATATACTGCCATATGGTGTGCAAATGCACTTGAAGCTAAAGCTGCTGCTAGTAACGCTATTGTAAGTAATTTTTTCATTTTGTTTCCTTGTTTTGAAGTGTGGTATTGTAACGGTAGAATGTTAGCCCAGTGTAAGTTGTCATGAAGCTGTGCAAATAGAAACATTTTAATTTTTGTAATGCGTTTAGGTGCTAAAATAGCGTTAGAAGTTACGAGCTTAGTATTTCTTATGAGTGTAGAGGAAGGATGATGTTTATTGTGAGATTAGTTCTACCGCTGGGTTTAATGGGTTCATTAGTCTTGAACGCGGCAGAGTTGGAGAGTTTACTTGGCAGTGAAAAACAAGATGTGCAGAAATATAAACAAACGCTGCTTGAGACAACATATGAAAAGCAGAAATACAGTTGGATAAATCCTCTGGGTGTGGCTCTGGAATATAACACAAATGAGTCTGCACAGTCAAACGCAGTCGGTGAGAGCAAGAGTGCCTATGTAAATTTCAATCAGGATGTTTTTCGCTCCGGTGGAATTTACTACAGTATGGACTATGCCCAAAGCCAAAAAAACTATAGTCAGATTTCTTTAGATGAAGAAAACGCAGCCCTGAGCCAAGAGATTTATCAGACACTGCTGAGTATGTCGCGTTATGACAAACAGATAAAACAGAGTGAATTAAAAATCGACAATTATGAAATAGAAATTTTTCTCAAACGCCAACAATATGAAGCCGGAGATGTAGATATCACACTTCTTAATAATGCGCTTATGAACCGCAACCAAGAGTTAAAAAATTTAATGAGCTTGAAAACTTTGCTCAAAAACAGCAGAATAAATTTGGCAAAAATGAGTGACCTCAAAGAAGAAGAAATACCCCTACCGCGTTTCACTCTTGTAGATGAGGCTGCGTTTTTAGAGTACAACTACAACATTGACAAGCAGGCAAAACAGGCCTTAGTTTTAAATGATCAGTATAAAATTACCCATTCAAATTATTTGCCTAAAGTCAGTCTAAATGCTCAGTACGGAATTACAGAATACGACAATAATGACTTGAGAGTGAATTATGACGGCGATTACTACAGTGCGGGTTTAAAAGTGAGTATGCCGCTTGATTTTAATCGTGGGGCAACGGTGGAAGAAGCAAAGATTACTTACCTTAAAAGCCAGGCAGAAATGCTGGAGCAAAAAAGAGAACAAAATGCGTATTACAAACAAATTCTTAGTAATATTGAGAGTTTTGAGGAATACATAAAACTGACGCAAAAGAATCTTGTACTGTATAAAGAACTGCTTGATGTGACAAGCAAGGCAGTAAACGCAGGCTACAAAGCAGGGTATGATTTAAAAACGCTGCAAAACACAAACGCAATAGACGAGTATGAGATAAGCATTAATGAAATAAACATTCAACTGGAGTTGGTAAAACTTCACTTTATAGTAAGAGAGGGCGGTTATGAGAAGTAATGAAACGCAAGGCGATGAGATTAAAAAAACATTGGATATAGAGAGTTCTAAAAAAAGTAAAAAAACTTGGATTTGGTATGTGTTACTCCTCTTTTTACTTTTAGCCGGAGCTGTCTATTATGTAATGTTTCAAAAGAGCCATGAACCGGTGAAATATATAACAGACACAATTAAAAAAACCGACTTACTCATCAGTGTATCTGCAACGGGAAATATAGAACCGACGAACACCGTCGATGTGGGTATTGAAGTCTCCGGAACTATTTTGAATGTCTATGCAGATTTCAACCAGCATGTTAAAAAAGGCGAAGTACTTATTCGTCTCGATACTACGAAACTTGAATCCAAAGTTGTAAACGCAAGAGCTGCTCTGCTTGTTGCAAAGGCAAATCTTTCAGAACGCAAAGTCGCTTTGGATGATGCAAAAAATGAGCTTGAACGCGGAATAAAAATGTACAACTCAACACACAAAAACTACCCTTCAGACAAAGAAATGGATGCTCTTCGAAATAATCACGCCAAAGCTATTGCAAGCTATAAAGCTTCAGAGGCCGGGGTAACACAGGCAGATGCCCAACTCAAATCTAATGAGGACGATTTGAAAAAAGCGCTTGTACAATCACCAATAAACGGCGTAGTCCTGGATAGAAAAGTTGAAGCGGGGCAGAGCGTTGTTGCTGCTATGACAATTCCTGTTTTGTTTACTTTAGCAGAAGACTTAACAAAAATGAAAGTTGTTTTGGGTGTTGATGAGGCAGATATCGGTCAAGTCAAAGAGGGTCAAAAAGTAGAATTTTCGGTGGACGCTTACCCTGAAAAAACATTTCACGGAATCATAACGCAGGTGAGGTTTAATTCGGTCATTCTTAACGGTGTCGTGACGTATGAAACAGTGGTTGAGGTAAATAATGAAGAGTTGCTGCTTAGACCCGGGATGACCGCAAGCGCGGAGATCATCACAGATGTGATTCAAGATACTTTTGTTGTCCCAAACGCAGCACTGCGTTTTAGCTTGGAAAATAATGAAAGCGTAAAGGGTGATAAAATCTGGATTTTGCAAAACAGCGTTCCAAAAGCAGTAGCGGTGAAATCTTCTAAAACTAACGGCATTGTTACTTCTGTAAGCGCAGAGGGCTTGCAAGAAAATATGCAGGTCATCATTAATAAAGAAACGAAGAAATAGTATGTCAAACGCAACTCCCTTCATTGAATTAAAAAAAGTCGTAAAAGTATACGGGCAGGGTGAGGCTCAGTCTTACGCACTTAAAGGAGTTGACCTTAACATTGCACAGGGTGAATTTGTTGCCATTATGGGCCCGAGCGGTTCGGGGAAGTCTACCTGCATGAACATCATCGGATGTTTAGACAATCCAAGCAGCGGAGCCTTCTTTTTTGAAGGTATCAATGTTACTGAACTCAGCCGTAAACAACAGGCCTTGCTGCGACGTAATTATCTGGGTTTTATTTTTCAGGGTTTTAATCTTTTAGGAAGAACTTCAGCTCTTGAAAACATAGAACTGCCTCTTGTCTATAAAGGGGTTCCCTCAAAAGAGAGAAAAGCATTAGCTATGGATGCTCTTGAAAAAGTCGGTTTGACAGATGTCGCCAAGCATACTCCGGCTGAACTCTCAGGAGGACAACAGCAGCGTGTTGCGATTGCCAGAGCCATTGTTACAAGTCCTTTAGTTTTGTTGGCAGATGAGCCTACGGGAAATCTCGACAGTGAGAAAAGTAAAGAAATTATGGAACTGCTGCAAAAATTTAACAAAGAGCAGGGTATTACCGTCATAATGGTTACACATGAGGAAGATATGGCAAAATATGCAGACAGAGTTATCCGTTTTAAAGATGGCTTGATTGAAACACAAGCTTCTCAAAGAGAGGATTACTAATGTATTTGAATGCTTTTCTTCTTGCTATTCGGGCAATTAAACGCAATATTATGCGCTCTATTTTGACGGTTCTTGGAATTGTGATTGGAGTCGCTTCGGTCATTGCTATGGTCATGCTCGGCGATGGGACAACGGCTTACGTCACCCAAAATATCTCTAAACTTGGAAGTAATATGCTGATTGTCCTGCCAGGGCAGGACAGACATGGGCCTTCAAGTCAGTCTCTTACTGCACCGCTGTTCAAGATGAGCGATGTAGAAGCGATTAAACGCGAAATTTACGGGATTAGAGCTGTTGCTCCGGTGACTTCTAAAGGAGTAAACGCAGTCTATGGAAATAAAAATTACTCTACTTCCATTAATGGGAGCAATAATGAATATTTTATTGTAAAAGATTGGGGCTTTTCAGATGGAAGAAATTTTTACCAAAATGAGCTGAAGTCCGGAAAAGCGGTTTGTGTTATTGGCGAAACTATACAAAAAGAACTCTTTGGTGATGAAAACAGCTTAGGTCAAAAAATTCGTTTAGAAAAATTTTCTTGTCAGGTCATCGGCGTACTCAATCCTAAAGGTGCTTCTAACTTTGGAACCGACCAGGACAGCATCATAATTGTGCCTCTTAAAATGTTTCAAAGACGCATAAGCGGAACGCAGGACATAACTATGATGCAAGTCTCGGCAAACGATAATGTCTCTACTACTCAAGTTAAAGAAGAGTTGATAAGACTTTTTAAAGAGCGTCGCAATATACGACAGGGAGTAGAAGACGATTTTTATGTGCGGGATATGAAAGATATCATTGCAACAGTAAGCTCAACGACAAATATGCTCACACTTCTGCTCGGGGCAGTCGCGGCCATAAGCCTTCTTGTGGGTGGAATCGGTATTATGAACATCATGTTGGTTTCAGTCACGGAGAGAACGCGTGAGATAGGCATACGTTTGGCTATCGGTGCTTTAGAGAGAGAAGTTTTATTGCAGTTTTTGATTGAAGCCATCGTACTTTCGTCTATGGGCGGAATCATAGGTATTGCCCTAGGCATAGGTATAGCTGCGGTTGCTACCGTGATGTTTGAAATCCCTTTTATTTTTAACCAAAACATTATCTTCATTGCGTTTTTATTTTCCACGCTTGTGGGCATTGTTTTTGGCTATTTTCCGGCGAAAAAAGCGGCGAAACTTGACCCGATTGAAGCCTTGAGACATGAATAAACTCAGCCAGGCAAAATAGATTGGTTTTTTTAAAGAAAGAGCCTATAATTGCGCTATGAAAATATGGATTTCCGATACACAAACCCCGACCCATCGCCTTGTGCGACTTAACTGTGAAGAGCACAGTGATTATGTCTACCTTGGCGATTTGGATGATGATGCAGTGCGTAATTTTTTTGTAGAAATAAAAGATGACATGGATGTCGAGAAAAACCTGAAACTTTTAAAGTATTACGGTTATCTGCATCTTTTCGTCATAGCAAAAAAGTAACTTTTTGCTAGAGAACAGTCGAAGCATTTATTTTTATAAACTTTAAAAACTCTTTTGCACAAAGCGGTTTGCTGAAATAATAACCTTGGACTTCATTACAGCCGTGTAAACGTAAAAATGAGAGCTGTTCAGAAGTCTCAACTCCTTCTGCGATTGTGCGCAAGCCTAGGTTGTTTGCCATGTCAATGATGGCGCTTACTATGGCACGGTCTTCCGAATCATCAGTAATATTACGAATAAAAGATTGATCAATTTTGAGTTTATAAACTTTAAACTGCTTGAGATAACTCAGCGATGAATATCCTGTTCCAAAGTCATCAATTGACATGCGAATACCTTGCCCATGAAGAGTATTCATAACATCAATGGCAACTTTTGGGTCAGACATAGTAACGGCTTCAGTGAGTTCTAACTCCAAGTACTGCGATGGTAATTTAGTTTCATTGAGAATATTTGTAATGAGCTGCGTCAGGTTTGTCTGTCTGAACTGTACGGCAGAGATGTTGACCGCTATAATCATAGGGCCAAAGCCCTCATCGAGCCATTGCTTCATTTGAAACGCTGCGCTGCGAAGCACCCATTCTCCGATTTCAATAATTTGACCGCTATCCTCAGCTATAGGGATAAACTCAGCCGGAGAAATCATCCCGAGTTCAGGATGATTCCATCGCAGGAGGGCTTCTGCTCCTATTATATGTCCATCTTCTATAGAGATTTGCGGTTGATAATAGAGTTCGAGTTCCTTGCGTTTGAGTGCTTGTCTCATAGCGTTTACCAACTGCAGGTTACGTGCGAGGTGTTGCTGCATCTCTTGTGTAAAGAAATTAAAGCTGTTGCGACTGTCGTTTTTTACTTGATACATGGCGGTATCGGCGTTTTTCAGCAATGTTTCGAAATCTGCGCCATCATTCGGATAGACGGCAATTCCTATGGAAGGAGTGATGGTCAGCTCATGATTTTCTATGATAGAGGGTTTTGAAACAGCTTCAATCAGTTTGGTTGCGATATGCATAGCTGTATTAGCATCCGTGTCCGGAAAGAGTAAAATAAACTCATCTCCTCCGAGTCTTGAGACAGTGTCTTCATCTCTAATTGCCATTTTAATGCGTTTAGCTACGGCTATGAGAAGCTGATCTCCTGCCGTATGCCCCAAGGTGTCATTGATATTTTTGAAATGGTCAAGATCCAAAAACATGACACTCAAAGGTTCATTATTGCGCTGTGCCATATTCAAAAGATAGGTAACGCGGTCGTTGAGCATAATACGATTTGGCAAGCCGGTAAGCTGATCAAAATGGGCGAGATTTTCGATGCGTTCTTCAGCTTTTTTCTTTTGAGTAATGTCTTCTTTAATGGCTACATAATTTGTTATTGTTCCATCTTCTTGCTTTACGGGAGAAATTGTGGCTGATTCGATGTAGGTAGTTCCGTCTTTTTTACGATTGATAAGTTCACCGTTCCAAATTTTACCGCTTGTTAAATGCGTCCACATCTCATTATAAGTTGACGGCAGCGTTTCATCTGATTTTAGAATTTTTGGGTTTTGGCCGATTGCTTCATCAAAGCTGTAACCGGTTACGGTCGTAAACATTTTATTGACATATTCTATGTTGCCGTTAATATCTGTGATGACAATGGAGTTGGGACTTTGTTCAACTGCCAGTGACAGTTTTTGCAAAGAGCTTGAGGATAATTTACGCTCTGTAATATCCTGTATTGTCCCTATCATTCTTAGTAATTTTCCATCTGCGTCAAATTCAAGTTTTCCTAAACCGTGTACCCATCGTTCAGAAGAGTCATTCTGACGTATGATGCGGTATTCCTGGTTAAAAGGTTTCTTTTGAGTAATCACTTCATTTTTGAAATAATGATCCATTCTTGCCCAATCATCAGGATGAATCAGTTTTTGCCAACCTTCGATAGAGCGAGAATATTTATCATCGATGCCAAAGAGTGAATCGAGTACAGCTGAACTCGTCCAGATTCCGGTTTGCATATTAAGAACATAACTTCCCAAGCCGGCAATGACTTGAGACTCATGTAAAGAATCTTCTATTTGTTTACGCTGTGTAATATCTTCGGAAATTCCCAAGAGATAACTAGGCTTTCCATCTGCATCTTTTAAAGTTAATTTTTTGGTATGAAGGATTCTGGTTCCCGTAGGTGTGTCAATCTTCTCCTCAGCAATATCTAATATCCCGCCATTACCTAAGATTTCTTTATCTTTTTGTATAAAAAAATCGGCTTGCTCTTTTGGGAAAAATTCATAATCATTGTGTCCCAAAAGCTTCTCACGGCTAAAACCTGTCAGCTTCTCTCCAGCTCTATTAAAGAGTGCATAACGCAGGTCTGAGGCATGTTTTAAAAAAATCATATGCGGAATGTTCTCTATGATACTATCAAGCAATTGATTCTTATCATGAAGCTGTTTTTGAGATTCATGTAACTCCTGATAAGGTCTTTCAATGGCAGTTACAAAAATGGCACGGTAAATAAATACATAGGCGATTGCTTTGTAGATATGGCCTAAAATATTATACATATCAGTTAAATCAAAATACAAAGTGAATAAAAACTCACTCATCGCCATCATACAAACAGCACCA